>FWPU01001020.1_pt1 | contig 87202 bp, 63 predicted proteins | sample 2228361 | NCBI WGS metagenome assembly FWPU01 (sample SAMEA103939777, study PRJEB20133) | metagenome
CTGTTTTACCACCCGGCGGTCTGGTGGGTGTCGCGATGCGTGCGCGAGGACCGCGAGCTGTGTTGCGACGAACTGGCGGTGGCGGTCTGCGGCGACCGGCTGGCCTATGCGCGGGCGTTGCTCACGCTGGAAGAACTGCGGGGCGCCTCTGCCGCGATGACGCTGAGCGCGAGCGGCGGCTCGTTGCTGGAGCGCATCCGCCGGATTCTGCGGTTGCCGGAGGAAGCAGACGGTGGCGGACGGCTGGGCGCCGCCGGGAACGCGCTCTTGCTGGTGGGGATGCTGATGCTGGCCGCGGGGGCGGCCTTGTACGCGTCCGCTCCGCGCGGGTATGCCGGCGTGACGCGCGTTCTGGTGGAAACCGCCCCGCCCACCGCGTGGGACCTGTTGGGCCGCGGCGCGAGCCGGGGATTTGACCCTCATCTGCTCTACACGGAAATCGAGCGTATCACTTCCCGCCCGGTGCTGGAGGCGGCGGCGCGCACACTGAACCTGGCCGAGCGCTGGGGCCTGCGCGGACCGGGCGAGGCCGGTAATGAGGTCGAGACGGTGCGCCGGCTGCGTCAACGGCTGAACGTACGGCAGGTGCGTCTGACCGGAATACTCGAGATCACTGCACTGGCCCCCGACCCGGCGGAGGCCGCCGAGCTGGCCAACGCCGTGGCCGAGGCTTATCGCCTCCACCACGCGAGCGACACCCGGGACACGCTTAAGCGTGAAGTGCAGGTTCTGGAAGCTGAATTGCTCCGGCAGAGCAACCGGGTAAACGAGCTGCGCCAGCGGCTGGATGACCGGGCTGCGCAGGGGACCTTTACCGCACGCGCGGGCGCCGCGGGCAGGACGGATGCCAGCTTTGAGCGCCGCAGGCAGGAGACTCTGGCCGAGCAATTGAGTCAGTTGGAAACCGAGTACGAGACCTTGTTGTGGCAGGCCAACTATCTGAAACGCGTGAAGGACAAACACAAGGGCAACATTCACCAAATCATCCCGACATTCCTGCCGCAGGAACCCGAGTTGCCCACCTTGGTGCGCGAGCTGAACAGCGCCGAACAGACACTGGCCAAGCTCCGAGTGGACCGGGGCGAAAACCATCCGGAGGTCCGAGCTGCCGAAGCGGTGCTGGATCAGATCAAACGACAAATCGAAGACCGGGTCGCAGAAGTAATCCAGGGCCTCGACATGCGCGCGGAACTGTTGAATCACCGCCGGATGAGCCTCCAAGGGAACCTGCGGGAAATCCAAGCGCGGCAAGTAGAGGAGGCGGAGGCTCAAAAGCGCTACCGGGCACTGCAGTCGGAACTGGATAAGGAAGAGCGAGTGCTTGACGCCTTGTACCTGCGCATGATTCAGACCCAGGTTGATGCCAAGGCTGCCGGTTCTCATCGTTCGGTGACCATCCTCGAAGCCGCGGCGCCGGATTCCCGGCAACGCCGCCGGTCCGGACATCCGGCGGACCTGGCGCTGATGGCCGCGGGCGCGCTGACCTCGGCAGGCGGCCTGATCCTGCGCAAAGCCGGAGAAAAACGCCCGCCGCCCGGCTCGGGATCCGCCCCGGGCTAATTCTCCACCCGGGGCCGGTGGCGTCGTCAGCCCGATTCCGTCCGCCGCCGGTTTGGATATGCCGAACCCACCCGGCGCGGTCAGCCGCCGCCCCCTGCGGGCGCCGCGCGGGGGAGGTGCCGGGTGTCGCCCCAGCGGCACGCCTCAAGCAGGCCCGGAAACCGTGTCGCGGTTGTAGCGCAAAAGACTTCAAAACGTCACACCGAGCGGCCAGTGTCACGGGCGCTGCTGCTTGTGCAAACCATCTGCCCAGCCGCTGGCCCTGCAACCGAGTCCGGCCCATCCCGCGCCGGACCGCGGGCCTATTTCTTATTGGCGACGTTATTTGTGGCGTATGTGGGGGTTTACCTGTGCCGGAAGAACCTGAGCGTGGCGGTGCCGATGCTGCAGGAGGAATGGGGGCTCAGCAAGGAAAGCGTCGGACTGATTGCCAGTGTCAGCACCCTGGCGTACGCGGCGGGGAAATTCTTGTTCGGTCCGATTACGGACTGGCTGGGCGGCCGCCGGGCGCTGTTAAGCGCGATGGGGCTGGTGGCGCTGTTTGGCGCGTTGGGGGCGGTGGCGCCGTCCGTGGGCGTGCTGGCGTTGTTTTATAGTCTCAATCGCTTCTTCGGCGCCGCGAGCTGGGGCGCCATGGTCAAGATGATTCCCGACTGGTTCGGCCGCACCCAAATCGCGTTTGCCTGTGGTCTTTTGTCGCTGAGCTTCGTGTTCGGCGGCGCGTTGGCCACGGCGTTCGCCGGTCTGGTGGCCAAACTGTCCCACGACTCCTGGCAGGCGGTTCTGGCCTGGCCCTCAGTGGTCCTGGCGCTGATGCTCGCGGGGTGCGCGGTCGTCCTGCCCAAAACACCGCGCGCGATGGCGAAGCCTGCCGCAGACGCTCCGGACGGCGCCTCCGTGCGCGCGCCGCGCCTTCCGCTGCTGTCCCTCTTTTGTGAGCGCAGGTTCCTTGTCCTGTTGGCGCTGAGTTTTACCCTGACGCTGCTGCGGGAAATCTTCAACTTCTGGGCCGTGGACTTTATCCGCTCGGAGTCCGGTAGCCCGCTGTCCAACGCCGTAGCCGCGCTGATCGCGACCCCGTTTGATTTGTGCGGCGCCGTGGGGATCGTATTGATGGGATGGGTCTTTGGCCGGCTGGACCCGGTCCGCCGCCAGTATTTGCTGGTGGCGATTTTGCTGACGCTCAATCTGGTCCTGCTGGGGTTGCCGTATGTGTTCGACCGGGGGATTTGGGTGCTGGCGGCAGGCATCGGCGCCATTGGTTTCCTGGTGTACGGGCCTTACAGTCTGCTGGCCGGCGTGCTGGCCGTGGAAGTGCGCGGAAAAGAATCCGCCGCCACGGTGGCCGGTTTTGTAGATGGCACCGGCTATCTCGCGGGTTTTCTTTCCGGCACCCTGTTCGGCTACCTGCTGACGGCGGGGGGCTACCGACTTGGCTTTGGCTTCATGGCCGGGCTGACGGCCGTGTCGGCCATTCTGTGCCTGTTTCTGTACCCGCGGGTGCGGGCACCGCAGCCCCCGTCCGCGTACGTTCCAAAGGTTCCGTAGGGCGTCTGATGACTCCGTTCATGAACCGCCTGCCCGTCCACTCTATCCGGTCCTGCGTAGAGGCGCCGTTGATAGCGTGGTACGGGCGCGCGCACTGGATGATCACCCCCCGGCCGGCCGGGCGGGACAGGGCCGGATGGCCGCCGGCGGTGAATCGTCCGGACGGAACGCCAGCGCTCCGCCACAGGGCGCATCCAACCCTTTGCCCACTGCCCCGCATATCCACCTTGGTTTGAAATTTCTCTCAACCCTCCTCGTCCTCAACGTTACCGCATGATTCCCAACCCCGCGCCTCACCCTTCGACGTTGCCTACCGCGCGCGACAAGCTGCTGTTCACCCCCGGCCCGCTCACCACCAGCCTGAGCACCAAACTGGCGATGCTGCATGACGCCGGTTCGTGGCACTCCGAGTTCAACGCCATCGTGGCCCGGATTCGCGAGCGGCTGTTGCAGATTGCCGGCGTGGATCGCGCGGCGGGCTGGGAAGCCATCCTGCTCCAGGGCAGCGGCACTTACGGCGTCGAAGCGGTGTTCCAAACCTGCGTCCCCCGCACGGGGAAGGTCGCGGTCCTCAGTAACGGGGCGTATGGCGATCGCATGGTCCTGATGCTGCAACAGGCCGGCATCGAGCACACCGTCATCCGCAAACCCGAGAACGAGGCGGTGACCGCGGAAGACCTGGACCCGGTGCTGGCCCGCGACCCGGCCATCACTCACGTGGCCCTGGTGCATTGTGAAACCACGACCGGCCTGTTGAATCCCTTGGAATCCATCGGCCAATGCGTCCGCCAACATGGCCGGTGCTTCGTGGTGGACGCCATGAGCAGCTTCGGCGGCATCCCGATGGACCTCGAGGCCGCGGCTGTGGACTACCTGATTTCCTCCCCGAACAAGTGCCTGGAAGGCGTGCCGGGCTTCTCGTTTGTCATCTGCCGACGCCACCGGTTGCTGGCCTGCGCGGGCTGCGCCCGAAGTCTGAGCATGGACCTCCTGGGCCAGCTCCAGGGCTTCGAAAAAAACGGACAGTTCCGCTACACCCCGCCCACACACGCACTGCTGGCCTTCGACCAGGCCCTGCGGGAATTGGACCTTGAGGGAGGCGTCGCCGCACGGGCGGCGCGGTATCGCGCGAATCACCAGACGCTTCTCAGCGGCTTCGCGCGGCTGGGATTGCGCCCCTTCCTTCCCGCGCCACTGCAAAGCCACATCATTACCGCCTTCCCCTATCCCACGGACCGCCCCTTCGATTTTGCCGATTTCTACCGGCGGCTCAGCGAGCGGGGCTTCATCATCTACCCGGGCAAACTGACCCATGCGGACACGTTTCGCGTCGGAACCATCGGCCGCATTTTCCCGGCGGACCTTGAACACCTGGTGGGGGCGGTGAGCGCCGTGCTCGCCAGTTGAACAGGCTGAGTGCTCCCTGGATTTTGCGCCTGCCGGAGCCCAGGGGCGAAGGGCCTGCCGGCGGCGGGCCCTCCAACCCGGGCTTGTCGGATAAACGCAACTCGACCTGAATTGGCCGACTACTTCCAAATGCAACAGCCAACGCTTCAACCCCGGCAATCCGAAGGCGACGTGAACCTTTCCCCGGCGCGGGCCGCCTGGATCGGCAAACAACTCGCGCCGGAGACGCGCGCGCGGTTGGAGGAGGACGCGCGAGTCTTCCTGCACCAATCGTTGTCCACGCCCTGTCTGAACGTGCTGAAATCGGCCCGCGGCGCCTGGATCGAGGACCGGGAAGGCCGGCGTTACCTGGATTTTCACGGCAACAACGTGCATCACGTCGGCTTTTCCCATCCGCAGGTGGTGGCCGCCATCACCCGGCAACTCGGGGAATTGAGTTTTTGCACTCGCCGGTACACCTGCGAACCGGCCATCGCCCTGGCCGCCCGACTGGGCGAACTGGCCCCGGGTGACCTCCACCGCGTCCTCTTTGCCCCGGGCGGCACCACCGCCATTGGGATGGCGCTCAAGCTGGCCCGCGTGGCCACCGGCCGGTTCAAGTTCATCTCGATGTGGGATGCGTTTCACGGCGCCTCGCTGGATGCGATCTCGGTTGGAGGGGAGGCCCTGTTCCGCCAGGGCATCGGCCCGCTGCTGCCCGGTTGCGAACATGTGCCCCCGCCGGACCCCCGAAACTGCCCGTTCCGTTGCGGCGCCGCCTGCAACCTGGCCTGCGCGGACTACGTCGAATACGTGCTTGCCAAGGAAGGCGACGTGGCGGCGGTGATCGGCGAAACCGTCCGCTGCACGCCCTACATCCCGCCGCCGGATTACTGGCGCAAAATCCGCGCGGCCTGCGATCGGCATGGCGCCCTGCTGATCCTTGATGAGATTCCCATCGGCCTGGGACGCACGGGCCGTCTCTTCGCGTGCGAGCATTACGGCGTGGTGCCGGACATGCTGGTGCTGGGCAAAGCGCTGGGAGGCGGCATCTTCCCCCTGGCCGCCCTGCTGGTCCGCGAGTCCCTGAACGTGGCGGCAGACAAAGCCCTGGGGCATTACACGCATGAGAAAAACCCGGTGGCCTGCGCCGCCGGACTGGCCACCCTCCAGGTGATCCAGGAAGAAAACCTGGTGGACCGCGCCCGTCGCCTCGGCGAGCGCGCCCTCCGGCGGCTCACGGACTTCGCCCGGCGACAGCCGATCGTGTCCGAGGTCCGCGGGCTGGGGCTTCTGCTAGGCGTGGAGATCGGGGCCCGGACGGACGATCCCCGGTCCGCGACGCTGTCTGAGGCCATCATGTACGCCGCGCTGGAACGCGGGCTCAATTTCAAAACGACCATGGGCAACATCCTGACGCTCACGCCGGCCCTGACCCTGACCGATGCGGAGCTGGACCAGGGCCTGGACATCCTGGAGCAGTGCATCGCGGAGGCTGCCGAAAGTGCCGGACTTGGTTCCTTCGGCTGTCCGGGTGAGAGCGCTTGCTCACCCCGGCCGGCGCAGTGAGACCAACCCGCCCTAGGCCGAGGGCACCGTCCGCGGTTGCAGGGGCGCGGCCTTGAGCCGGCGCAGTTCCATCTGCCGCCGGGCCGCGTCCGCCCGGACCGCCACGGGGGTGGCGGGGTCGGCAATCCGCCGGGTGAGCGCGGCGATTTCCCGATCCAGCCACCGGTCGCGGACGCGACGCACCGCGTCCATGAGCACTCGTTCAACCTCGATCTGGGAGACCTCCAGGGTGGCGGCCTCGGTGACCAGCGCGGAAGCCTCCGGGTCCGCCAGCCCGTCCAGCAGGGCGGTGACACTGAAGACGCCGCCCTCCTCGAACAGGTGAAAGGCCGTTTTGAGAATCCGGCGCACGGCGGGGTGTTCCACCCAGTCCAAGTCCAGGTGCCCTAGGGCCCACTCGAGCAGGGTCTCGTCCCGCAGCGCCAGGCGCAGGAGCCAGCGCTCGATTTCCGTGGGCCAGTTGGCGTCGGGCTGTGGCGCGGCCTCCGCCGCCGGGTCTGACGCGGGGCCGGGGCGGGCGCGGCCGGCCTTGAGCAACTCGCGGCGCGCGGCCTCCACGCCCACGCCCAAGCGCCCGGCCGCCTTGCGTGCCACGGTGTCGAGCAACACCGCATCCCCGGTTTTGAGAACGGCGACGCCCAGCTCGCGGATCAGCGTCGAGCGGCCGCGGTCGGTGGCCGGATCGTGTTCCCGGCACAAGCGCTCGAGCAGGTGATCGAAAAAGCCGGCGGCCTGTGCCACCAACTCCCGGAAGGGGCCGGCGCCGCGCTCGCGGATGAAGCTGTCCGGATCATGCGGCGCGGGAACGGCGGCCACGCGAATGGCCAGCCCCGAGGCCAGCAGGTCGTCCAGCGCGCGGCGGGCGGCGCTCTGGCCGGCGGGGTCCGCATCGAAGCAGAGCACCACTTCGTTCACGTAGCGTTTGAGGATGCGGCAGTGCTCGGCGGTGAGCGCGGTGCCCTGCGGGGCGACGACGTTTTCCACCCCCGCCATGAAGCAGGCAATGAGGTCCAGTTGCCCTTCGCAAATCACCGCCGTGCCGGTGTCCAGCAGGGCGCGCTTGGATTTGTCCAGGCCGTAGATGACACGCCCCTTGTGAAAAAGCGGCGTCTCGGGCGAGTTCACGTACTTGGCGGTCTTTTCGTCGCCGCTGAGCACCCGTCCGCTGAAGCCGATCACTCGTCCCTGCTCGTCGCAAATGGGAAACATGAGCCGCCCGCGGAAGCGGTCGTAGTAGCGGGGCGGCCCGCCCCGTTCGTCATCCTTGCGGATGATCAACCCGGCCTGCTCGACCACGGCCGGATCGAAGCCCCGGGCCTTCGCCCAGTTCACGGTGTCGTCCCACGCGTCCGGAGCGTAGCCGAGGCGAAAGAGTTGAACCGCCTCGGGCGGCACGCCGCGCCGGGCCAGGTAGTCCCGAGCAATTTGACCGGCGGCGTCATTGGCCAGGGCGGCCTGCCAGCGCTGGGTGATCTGCTCGTGGATGGCGTAGAGCGTGTCCTTGAGGAAACGCAGTTTGTCCTGCCCGGGGGTCTGCTCGAATTCCAGCGGGATGCCGGCGCGCTCGGCCAGGCGGCGCACCGCCTCGAGGAAGGACAGGTTTTCGTACTCCTGCACGAACTTGAAGACGTCGCCTCCCTTGTGACAGCCGAAGCAGTGGAAAATCTGGCGCTGGGGATTGACGTGAAAACTGGGGGTCTTCTCCTTGTGGAACGGGCACAACGCCACAAAGCTCGCCCCCGCGCGCTTGAGCGGCAGGTAGCTGTTGATCACGTCCACGATGTCGCTCGCGGCGCGGATGCGTTCGAGGGTTTGCTGGGAAACCAGACCGGCCATGCCTTGGGGATTCAAAGCCGGAGCCGCCCGCCGGGCAAGCCCCGGACGGGAACAGAACACCCAGGTATCGCCTCTCGCTGCCCGCGCTCAGGGGATGACAATTCGGTAGAACCACGCCGTGGCCGGCGCGCCTTCCGGAAGCGGATCGCTCACCGAGACTTCGCCATCCCGGCCCGCGGGCGGCAGGGTGAGCACGGTTTCCCAGGAACCGGCCACGGGGTCGGCGCTGCGCTGCAGCGCGTAGGCGCGTCCGGTCACCGCCGGAAACCGCACCTGCACGGTGGCGGGCGTCCCGGCCTCGAGGGACAACGCCAACATCCGCAGCACGCTCGCCGGGTCGCGCGGGTCGGTGCCCGCTAGGTATTCCTGACGATTGGTGTGCCCGTCGCCGTCCGGGTCGGCGCTGTCGCCGCTGATGGCCGGGTCCGCCAGCTCGGCGGCGGTGAAGTACCGGGCGCGCCATTGGGCGTAGTCGTCTTCAAGCGCCTCGATGGCCAGAGTATCGGCGGCGCTTGCCTCGCCGTCGCTGACGCGCAGCCGGAGCACATAGCGGCCCGGTTGTGAGAACTGCGCCGTGGTGCGGGCCGTGGCGGGTTGGCTGAACTGAACCTCGCCCGGCCCGGAGACCATTTCCCAGGCGAGGGTGAGCACGCCCGGCGGGATGGGCAGGCCGTCGTCGCTGATGTCTGCCTCCAGTTGAGCCGGCTGAGGCCAGGGCAGGGGGTCGCTGCTGCGGACCGTCACGGTTGGCGGGCTGTTCAAGGGCAGGGCCGTGCCGGTCAGGTAGAGGTCGAAGCCCAGGTCGGAGCTGGTCGGATTTGCCTGGTGAATGCGCACGGCGAGGAGGTTGGCGCCGGCGACCAGCAGCGCCGGGTCCACTGCCCTTTCGAAGAAGGTCTGCTCGTCGGCGCCGCCCACCGCACTGCTGGCGCGGGTGGTGCCGGTAATCGGCCCCTCGGGCATGTTGCTGCGGAAGACCTCCGTGCCGTTGAGGTACACGATGGCGCCGTCGTCGCGCAGCAATCCCACCTTGAGCGCGGTAACTGCCTCGGGTCGGGCGACGGCGAAGCGATGCCGGAAGAAGGTGGTGATATACTTGTCGGACGCGTTGGGGCCGAAGCCCACTGTCGTGACCTCGCCGTCGCCGCCATATCCAAGGCGGGCGGGACCCGCGGGCCAGGCGCTGTCGTCGAAGTTCAGGTTCACCCAGTCGGCCCCGGGGTCGGTGCCGCGGTCCCAGTAGCGCCACCCGGAACCTTGGGGGACCAGGATGGCGGGCGCGGTGCTGCGGGAAACGGTGATCATGAGCTCATCGGCCGCGTCGAGCGCGCCGTCGCTGGCGGTCAACCGCAGCCGGTAGGTGCCGGAGCCGGGGAGGTACGCCGTGGTCTCGGGCCGGGTCGCGTCCGCAAACCACGCGCCCCCCGGCCCGCTTACTTGCGACCAGACGGCCGTGACTTGTCCCGGGGGCGTTGGCAAATCGTCATCGCTCACCGCGCCAACCAGGCGGACCTCGACCGGGAAGCGCTCCACGGTGTGGCTCTGATCGGAACCCGCGGCCACCTGGGGCGGGCGGTTGCCGGTGTTTTCGAGACCCGGGGAAGCGGCGCCGGGACTGGTCCGCCAGTTGGCGGGATCATTGCCGTACTCAGTGGCCACCAACCGTTCCAGTGAGGCGCCGGTGCCGGACGCGCCGGTGGGCCACGGAGTACGGGCGCGGTAGCGGACGGCGTCCACGAGAATCTCGGGTACGATCGGCTCGTCGCCAGGGCCCGGGTTGGGCGCGTCCGGCTGGAGCAATTGCAGCCATTCGCCGTCATCCTGAAGCACGCCAGAGTACGGACCCAGAATGGGCACCTTGGCGGGCACGCGATGGCGTGCGCGAAATACCTCCGGGTCGCCGGCGACCAGCAGCATCAACCCCTGCGGCGGCACGGTGATGCCGGCCGGGAACTGGAAGCCGATGCCGCTGAGCCGCCACGTCAGGTCCGGATGCTCGGGGTGAAACAGCGGCACGGGGTCATCGGTCACATTCTTGAGCTCAACGAATTCCACCTCGCCGGGGCGCGGGTGGAAGTAAATCTCGTTGATTACCAGCGGGCCAACGCGCGGTCCGGCGTTCGGGCCGCCGAGGGTGGGGGGCTTCTGCGGCGGATAATGAATCTCGCCGGTGCTGGTGACATGCCGGCCGAAGGATTCCCCGTTGGCTGCGGCGCCAAAGGTGTATCCGTGGCTGTAGCCGGTGAGTTCGCCCGCGGCGTGGCCCGAGTACAGATAGACTTCTTCGCCCACCTCACTGAGGGAGAAACTGCCGGGTTCGCCCGGCGCAGCGTTGAAGTCCTGCTCGTCAAAGACCACGTATCCGCCCGCGGGAATCACGGCAGGCGCGGGAATTCGGAACTTCCGGGGCGTGGCCCGCTGGTCGGTCAGATACCAGTGTCCGACGTCCACGGGGAACGAATTCGGATTGTGCAGCTCGATGGCGTCCCTCTGGGGCGGGTCGGTGTGGGTGAGGATTTCGTTGATCCACACCTCGGGCACGGCCGTGGGTGGGTCGTCGCGACCGGGCGAACCGCCTCCCTGGCTGCTGGCCCGCCAGTTGGCCGGCTCATCCGGGTCGGAATTCAGGTCCGGGTGGACGGGCACCAGGGAAAAGCCGGCGCCATCGGCGGCGACGGGCCACGGCTCGGCGTCGCTGTACCGCACCGCGAAGATGGGGGTGCCCACGGCATGGACGAGCGCGAGGCGCTCGCCGGCATTGGAGAGGCGACCGCTGAAGACGCCGTCGAATGCCACGCCGGGATAGCGGGCGGCAAACGCCCCGGGATCGCTCGCCAGCACCACAAATGCGCCCGGCGCCAGGCGGGTGCCGACGGGGAACGTGTAGCGGATGCCCTCGGAGAAGCGCACGCCGCTGAGGTCCAGCTCCTCCGCACCCACGTTCTTCAATTCGATGAACTCGAGCTGTTCGCCGGTGAACTCCTCGGTGTCCGGCGGATGGTACATGATCTCGGTGATGAACAGGTTGGTGAAGGTCTGGATGAGCACGAAATCGGCGGTGTTGAGCGCGCTCCAGTTGGTCCCGCTGAGCACGCGGGCCAGCACCGGGGCCGTCTCGTTCAAGATAACCGGGCCGGTGTACCGTCGCGCCCGGGGCGAGAGGACGCCGCCGCGCAGGCGCGGATCAGTGCCGTCCAGTGTGTAGTAGATGAGGCCGGCCGGAGCGCTCATGGTGAGCTGGAATCCGGGTTCCACCGCGCCGCCGTGGCGGTTGAACGCGGGCGCGACGACGTCGGGGTAGAGACCGGCAGTGCGAAGCTGGTTGAGAACGATGCCGCTGCGTTGGGGGATGTAATTGTTCAGCACATTGTTGACCGCGTTGCGCCAGTCGGCGGGCGTCAACGGCGTGGCGCGTTTGGCGTCGCCCCAACGGGCGGACTCACCGACCACCGCCCGCTCGATCTGCGCGGTGCGCCGGAGAAAAATCTCCCGCACCCGCGCCGGGGTGAGGACGCCGTCGTTGAAGAAGTGCCGGTGCACGTGGTCGGCCACACGCATCCGGAATTCGGGATGCGCCAGGAGCTTTTGCCAGAGCCACTGCGGGTTGCTGTACACAACCGAGGTGTCGCCAGCCGGATAGGGACCGAGCCGGTTTTCGTTCACGTTCAGCAGCGTGTGCTCGGCGTCGTGGATGAAGAATCGGAACCCGTCGGGACCGGTGCGGTCGCGCAGGGCATAAAAGTTGTTGGGGCGGGTGTTGCCGAGGAAATTCGAGACGGGCGCGTCGAGGTTGCCGCCGTAGAAAATGATCAGCATGTAGTCAATGAGGTTGGGGATATCCACCAGGTTTTCGTAGGCGGGATTGCGGGTGCCGTCGGGGTTGTTGCCCTGCACAAATTCATAGGCGGCGTCCGTGCCCAGCCCGGCGCGCGCCAGGTTGTACAGGCGGGTCCACGCCTCCATGTCGCCGTCGGTGGCGTTGACCGTGTAGGGGCCGGCCTCGACCTTGAGGGTGTCGTAGTTCTCGCGCTGCCCGCCGAAGTAGGTGGCGCCGTAAGCCGCCTCGGGACGCTCGCAGGTGTTAAACAGCCCCCAGTACTGGCCGTTGATGTAGAGGTGGTAAAACTCGCCGCGCTCGCCCTGGTGGCCCATGGCCAGTTGCAGGTCGCGATTCACCTGATCGCGCACGAAAATGCCGCGGCTGTCGCCCTGAAAGCTCCATGAGTAGTTCTGGAAGGTGCGCAAATCAATCTTGTCGAACGTGTCCGCGCCGGCGTCGCCAAACAGCGGATACCGCAGTTTGGACAGGCCGTATTCCTCGCGGAAAAACAGGCGGAAGGCGTGCTTGGGATTGCTGGTGCTGCGGCTGAACCCGCCGCGGATGCGGATGCCCGCGGGGACCCCGAAGCCCGGCGTCCCGTCCGGGTGAATCAGCTCGATCGAGCACGGCCGCTCCCAATCCCGGCCGTCCTGACCGGGGTTCGCGTAAATGCCGGTGGCCGGGTCGAACAGGTCGGCGAGATTCATCACGATCGAGATGCTCGGCAGCGTCTGGAGGTCCGCTTTGAGGGTGGGCGCGTAGCGGGGATCGTTCACCACGCGTGGGTCCATGCCGTAATCCACCACGTTCGCGCCCCAGCTCGACGGCCAGCCGGGCGGCGGCTCGCCGTTGGGCGATTGGCGCAGCACGTCGTCCAGAAACAAGTAGGTGTGGGTGACCGCAGCGGAGGGTTGGAAACCTTCCTGAAACGTGGCCGCACGCACCACCGTGGTGCCGGCGATGCGCAACGGTCCGGTATAGGTGAAGCCGTTGTCCAACGTGGGCAGCGTGCCGTTGGTGGTGTAGCGGACGGTCGCCCCGGGCAGGTGACTGATCAGCTCCAGATCAAACGGCGACTCGTAAAAGCCGCGCTCAACGCTGAACCGCGGCGGGGTCAGGACCCCTCGCACGCCGGTCCCGTTCAACGCCCCAGGGGTCGGCTCGGTGAAATACACCCAGTCGCCCGACTCGACGCGATACTCCACCAGCTCGGGGGCCAGCAGAAAGTTGGGATCGTTCGCGTCGCGGTTCAGTCCCTGCACGGCCAGGAGATTGGCGCCGGCGACCAGACGCCCCCGCTCCGCCGTGAGGTTGAACAACTCCGGTTGTTGGCTCTCCAACCCGCTGCGGGCGGCGGTGGCCGCCGAATTCCAACTCAGCGCCAACGGGGCGTTGACCCGCGCCACCAGGGTCCCGTTCAACCAGGCCGCAAATCCGTCGTTGTAGCGCAGCCGCAGGAAAAGCGAATCGAGCGCCGCCGGCTCACTCACCGTGAACGGCAGCCGAAACCACGCCGTGGCGTTGCGCCCTTTCATCGCCGGCTCGAGGTCCGTGGCGATCCACGCGCGCAGACTTTCGCCCCCGCCGCCGGCGATCGGCGTCGTGCGCACGGCCAGACCGCCGTTGGCCGTGTCGCCCACCAGGCGGAAATCCGTGGCGTTCCACGCCGAGCGATTCCCGCGCGCGGCAAACAGCTCGAGTCCCGATCCGCCCCCGCGCTCGTAAAACACCAGGCGCAACGGGTAATCGCCCGCCGCCGGCACGTTGAAGACGCCCAGCGTGTCCGCCGGAGCGCGCGGGTCCGGGTAGGCGATGGTGAACGCGCCGATGGTGAGCCGGAAGCCGTCGTCGCTGTTCACGCCGAAAGTCCACGGCCCGGCGGCGGGGATCGTAATCGTGGCCGTGACCTCCACCACGAAGTCGTCCACATCCGTGCCGATGGTTTGGCCGGGGAACGGCCGGTTGTTGCCGTAGCGCCCGTCGCTGCCGGTGTTGAAGTAGTTGATCACGGGCGCGATCTCGGTGACGCCGCTCACCTGCTGGGCGGGGTTGGCCAACACGCCGTCGGCCACGTTCAGGGAGGTGACCAGCACGTTGGCCTTCACGTTGCGCACCCCCAAGCCGGCCACTTCGGTCTCGAAGCCGAAGCCGCTGCGTCCGCCGGCCCAGCCCGCGTCGGGATAGGCCGGCTGCACCCACTCCGCGCCGGTCGAGCCGTCCGTGGGCACGCGATAACGGCTCTCCGCGCCCAGGGCCAACAAGATGTTGGTGGTGACCGTCTGGACCCGGCCGTAGGAGATATTCCGCAACTGCTCCGGGAATGCGGGCTTCAACTCCGAGGCCACCGAACGGTCCGGGCGGACCAACGCCAGATACTCCCCGTCAGCGTCCAGACTGAAACTGGCATGCAGCGGCGCGCCCGGGGTGGCGCGGTTCTTGCCGGAGGCGAACACCACCAGAACCCCGCGCGGTTCGAGCGTCACCGCCGGAAACCGCCACTTGGTGAGATTGGCGGCGTTGTCAGTGAGGAACCAGCCGTTGAGGTTCACCGCCACCGGGCTGTCGTTGTACAACTCGACCCAGTCGGGGAAATCGCCATCTTCATCCGCCAGCGTGTTGCCATTGCTGGCCATAAGTTCGGAGATAATGACTCCCTGCGCACTCAGCCGGGGCTGCAAAGCCAGCCAGCCGACCAACGCCAGCCGGAGCACACGGCGGGCGAGCGTTCCGCCGCGACGCGGGGCTGCGCCCCGCATGCCTGCGGCTTCCTCCCGAGGTCCCCGTTCGGCGATTGACGTCCGGCTCCATCCGGGGGCCGATTTCTCCAGGTGCTTCATCGGTGTTGATCCCACGATGTCGGTTTCTACGCGCAGGCGCCGTCTCCGCCCTCTGCGTGTGGCAAAAAGAAGCCCTACTCGTCTTTCCGGTCCGCGATCCCGGTCCGGGTTCGGGAGTAAATTTAGCAAGCGCGGTGCCAGCCTTGCGACTCAGGGCGCCCCCACGTCCAGACAAACCAGGCGGGTCAGGTCTCGCGCCAGCAGGCGGGTGCCCGCCAGCGCCATCGGCCCCCAGGCCTCGCGTCCCTTGAGAATTTGGACGCGGGCCAGGGGATTGTAGCGGGCAGGAGTGGCTTCCATGAGCACCATCCGGCCCGAGTCCGTGAGCACATAAGCCAACCCGTCAGCCAGGAGAAAAGCCGCCAGACCGAAGTTGAGTCCCGGCTCACTGGTCCACAGCACGCGGCCCTCGGCAGGGTCCAGACAGGCGAAGCGACCGTCGGGACGGGTACCGTAAATGTAGCCGCCGTACCAGACCGGCGTTTGCTGCGCGGCGCCGAAGGTGGCCGCGGGCAGCCGGTACAGCGGCTCCGCTTCCCAGCGTCCCCCATCCTGCCGCACCCGCAGCATCAGGGCACCGGCATCGTAGCCGCCGGCCAGAAACACCCGGTCTCCGTCAAGAATCAACGGCGAGGGAATGGTGGCAATACTGATCCGCCAATCCGGGGTTTCCCACAACCGCCGGCCGTCGGCCGCGTCCACGCCCACCACGCCGTGGCTGGCGGGATACACATACTGGCGGCGACCCGCCAGCACGCCCACGCTGATCGAGGCATGAGTCATTTTCCACCCGTGCGGATTGGGGGTTTTCCACAGTACCCGCCCGCTGGCCAGCTCGACCGCCATCAACAGCGCGTCCGGACCGCCCGGCGCGAGAATGACCCTGTCCCCATCAATGAGCGGACACTGCCCGGCGTACCACGGCGGCACGGTGGCGCCCAACTCGCGCACCGGGTCCAGGCCCCACTTCAATTCGCCGGTGACCGCGTCCACGCAAGCCACATGGCACTTCGGGCCGAAAGTTACCACGCGTCCGTCTGACACCGCCGGCACGGTGCGGGACAGGCCGTGGTTGCGTTTCAGGGGCATCGGATAGGCAAACCGCCAGATTTCGCGGCCATCGGCCAGGGAAAAACACCGCAGCGCGTCCTGCTTGTTGGTCTGGTCGTAGTCGAGGAGATAAACCCGCCCCTGCCAAACCGCCGGTCCGGCGTAGCCCTCGCCGAGTTCCACCGACCACAGCTCGCGCGGGCCGCCGCTTTCCCAACCTCGCGCCAGCGGACCGGTGGCGGTGGCAATGCCGCTGCGGTCCGGCCCCCGGAAACCCGTCCAGGCGCCCGGCAGGTCGGCCGGTTGCCCGTCGCCGCGAATCACTTTGCCCGCCAGGACGGGATTACCGCCCCCGGCCGCGGCCACGCCGGGAGCCCGGTCGGTTCCGGGCACCCGCGGCGCCAACCCGGCCCCCGGATCGCGCAACAGCCAGACGGCCAGGGCACCGACGCCGAGGATGCCCAGGGCCAGCGGCAGGCGCCGCAGCAGATTCCACGGGTAGAGAGCCTGCATGATTCCACAGCCGGCTGCGTGTCCGGCACCCGAACTGTACCGGGACAGAACCGGAAGGTGCAACTCCGGCCGGTGCCTCAGACCGCGACCACGGTCCGGGGGCGGGGCGGACCGATGAGTTGCAGCAACGCCTGCTGCAACACCAACTCTTCCTCCAACCCGCGGGCGACCAGCCGCAGGTTGCATTGCAACAGCAGGTCCATCGCTGCCACCAGTTCAGCCGTCGTGTAATGCGCTGTCTGGGCCAGGGCCTTGGCGATCACGTACGGATGCTGGGCCGCGGGATTGTAGCGGCGGTCCTCCGGCAGCAGTTCGGCCGGCAGTTGCTCCAGGGCGCGCCGCACCTGCCGGGCATCCTGCCCGGGGCGCAAATGTCCCAGCTGCACCAACTCTTTGACCAGCAACAGCAGCCGCACCTTGCTGATGAGGCTGTATAACAGCCCGATGGCGCTTTTGTCCCGGTCCACTTTGAGCCGGATTTCCCACAATTCCTCGTCCAGGGCGCGCAGGGCGCGGGGCAGATCGCGGTCTCCCAGGGCGTCAGCCAGGGCAAAGGCGCGGGCGTGCTTGCCCCGGGCTACCACGGCGGTCACGTCCTCCGGAGTAAGGTCCGTCCGGTCCCCCACATACAGGGTGAGCTTTTCGGCTTCGGCGGCAAGCTGGCGCAAGTTCGGCCCCACCGCCGCCACCAGGCGGGCCAGGGCGATATCACTGATGCGCTTGCCGCGGGCGGTGATTTCCTGCCGCGCGAAGGCCTCGGCCCGCTCTCCCCAATCCCGGTCGTCCGGCGATAGACCGGCCAGTTCTTCCACGCGGCCCAGGGCCTCGACGGTTTTGTAAAACACCCGGCGCTTGTCCACCCGCCCGGCGCTGATGAGCAGGCGTACACCGGTCCAGGCAAAGCGCTTGAGTTCCTGCGCCAGCGCGGCGAGGGCCTCGGTCACCGCCGCCGCCGCCGCCGTGCGGTCCTCCCCCAAAAAGCTGCAATCGCGAAACCAGATGACCTTTTCCACGCCGAAGAACGGCAAGGTTTGGAGCGCCTCGCGCAAGCGGGACAGGGCGCGCAACGCCTCGGCGCTGCTGCCGGCGCGGGCGTCAATGACCTCGACATCCGTGCCGCCGGACGCGCGCGACCATTCCTCAAAGAGCTGACGCGCCCGCCGTTGAACGGCGAAATCATCGTCCCCCCAAATCAAGGCCAGGGGCGCGGCCTCGGCGCGGGCGGGCGGCACAGGCGGGGATCAGGATTCGTCGGACTCTTCGGAGTTCTCGTTCATCTTGGAGAGCAACTCCGTCATGTCCTCCACTTCGTCGAAAAGCCGGCGGGATACCAGAATGGGCCGCTTGCGGGCCGTGGCCAGGGCGATGCAATCGCTGGGCCGGGCGTCCACCTCGACGATTTTTTTGCCCAACTCGTTTTCCTGCTTGAGGATCAGGCGCGCGTAATAGGTGGAATTGCGCAGCTCAGTGATGACCACCCGTTCGACGGAAATGCCGAAGCCGTCGAACACCTCGTTCATCAGGTCATGGGTGAGCGGGCGCTCCTTGGGCGCCTCCCGCATGAACATGCTGATCACCATGCCCATGCCGTTGTCCACCTGGATGACGAACGTCTTCGTGTCGTTGCCCAGAAACAACGCGCATCCGCTGGGCGACGGGATGATCGCGCGTATCTCGACCGGCACGACGTCGTTCTTCATGCCGGCAATCTAGGAGCCCCGCCCGCGAAAGACAAGCGCCCGAAACGCCACGCCATTGACCGCGAAACATCCCGCGTTACCCAACGGGCGAACTCTCCGGAAAGTGCCGCCCCGGCGCAGCCGCAGTCCCCGGCAACTTCGCGCGGCCTCCGAGGGGTTGCCCAAGCTGCTTGTGTCCGGATGCCCCATCCGACCGCGGATCTGAATTTTTCACTTCCGGGTCGAAAAATTTTGGAAACCGACTGCGCCAGACCACGGGGGGACGGCCTCCAGGCGTTGTGCAGCGACCTGCGCGACAACGAGGACTGCCCGCACCGGCGGACCATGCTCCAGCGCACTCCCCAACGGACCAGATCAGCAAGAGGTGAAGGAACCGGCGACAGACAAGGCCGGTTTCGAAGGGGCGAGCGAACGCCAGCCGGAAACCTACGACGCCTGCCCGTCCGGGCATTAGGGGCGGGCAAACCGGATTGGCGCAAGTGCGAGTCGGGCAGCCGGCAGAACACTGCGTTTCCCACTGCGCGCCCGGAGCGCAAACGCCGCTGTCCTACCCCGGTAATTCTCAGACCGGCCGGGTCGGCTGGCCGGGATGAATCGCACTCCCGCTTCCCAGATTGCGGGAGTGCTCCCAACGGACGGTGAGCCGACGCTGGCGTTCTGCGCAGCGAGTCAGCGGGCGTCAGGCGGGGTAGTTTGGGGAACCGGCTCTGCGGACGCAGGTGAACCGGTTTATCCGTCGAAGTCGGGCGACGCGGCCCCGCGCACTGGTGTGGGTAGCGGCGCCGGCCCTGGGAGACCCGACGGGCCGCTTTGATATCCGTACGGGGCACCGCTCGGTCGCCTTAACGCGCCTGCAGGCCGTCGCCGGGCCGGTACTGCTCGATCCTCAAGCCACGTGCGACTTCGGCGCTCGGTACCTCCGGAGTGTTGGGCGTCGTCAATCGGCCCCGAGCGATTTCAAAATCTTCCAACCCAGCGGCTCCGTGATTTCGGTGTGCCGCGGAATTGTCTCCACAAACCCTGGTTGCGGGTTGATCCAGAAACAGAGAGAATAGCAAGTGTCTTCGCGCTTCAGATGGCGCCCGCGTGACGCAGGCGCGTTTCCAAGTTGCGGCGCTGCATCAGACGACAACAACGGTTTCAAAGGCATCACTCGGCAAGCTTCGTCGGACATCTTCCAGGCGATCTTCGAGAACCAGCCGAATTGCCTCGCGCAGACTGGCCTTCACTTCCTCCACCGTGTCCCCCTGGCCATTGGCGCCTGGCGCCTCGGGACAGATCGCCCAGTAGCCCCCTTCGGGTGCTTCCTCGATAATCGCCGTAAACTCGCCTTTCATGCGGAAAGCATGCGTCTCGGAACAACAAGCGTCAACTTGCACACACTCCGCTCCCGAGCGTGTGATCCAGGTGTTCGTTCCGCCCCCTTTGGGCCGCGAGAACGCGACCCAACTCCCCGGACAGCCGGCCGGTAACCCCTTGGAACACCGCCAACCGGATTTCCGACAAGACCGATGGCGAGCTGATTTACCGTCTCCGCCGAACACGCTGTTGCGCGACGTGTCGTCCTCCGGGTCAGGCCAGCCCGGCAACGGTTTCGCGGATGGTCTGCCAGACCAGGGGGCTGTTGAGCGGCTTCGCCCGGGTCGGCAACGGGACCGGCAACGGCCCGCTGACCGGCAAGAAGGGAAGAGACGGAGCCCTCCAGCGGAAACAAGCGCTGACACGGTTGCCCACTGGGGTCGTTTCAGTTTTCAAGCATACGCCGCCGGCGGGCTGGTAATTTGTCAACTCCAGCGCTATTCGGCCCATCCTGCCCCGCGCGTGATCCGGAACAACCGGGTCGGACCAAGGCCGCGCGTCCGGGCGCCGCACGCGTGCCCGCGCGGCGCGCCCCCGTCCCGGCTCCCGTTTCCCACAAAAATTTTCTTAATCCGAACGTTGACAATTTCCTTTGCCCCGTTTAAGCCGATTGGGGTTGGCTTGGAGCAGGCAGCCGGAGATGCCCCGGACACTCCACCCCTCATGCGTTGTCCCCTTTGTGCCACGGAAGCGCCCGACAACGCGGCCGCGTGTGCCGCGTGCGGCGGGGCGCTGGGCCGTGCCTGTGTCACGTGCGGCTTCTCCAATCCCGCGGCTGCCCGGTTTTGCGGCGGCTGCGGCCGGCGCCTGACTCCTGCCACGGCCGGAGTCCAACCGCCGCCAGAAGTCCCCGCTGCCACGCGGGCGGCGCCAACCACCGAGTCCCCGCGCGCCGAACGCCGGCTGTTGACGGTGCTGTTTGCTGATCTCATGGAGTCCACGGCGCTATCTGAGCTGTTGGATCCGGAGACCCTGCGACGACTGATCCGCGCTTACCAGGAGGCCTGTGTCGAGGAAACGCAGCGCTGGGAAGGCCACCTGGCCCAGTACCTGGGGGACGGCGTGCTCATCTTCTTCGGTTATCCCGTGGCGCACGAAGATGGCGCCCGTCGCGCCGTGCGGACCGCCCTGGGCATTCTCAACCGGGTGGAGGCGATCAACCGCGTCTTCCGATCCGAGATCGGTCGGGAAGTCGGCATCCGTCTGGGCCTGCACACCGGCACCGTGGTGGTCGAACAAGTGGTCGGGAACGGGCTCCAAACGATTCTGGCGACCGGCGAGGCCCCGAACATCGCGGCGCGCGTGCAGGCGCTGGCCCGGCGCAACACCGCGGTGCTGACCGCAGACACCTACCGGCTGGTGGCTCCCTACGCCCGGTGCGTGGACCTCGGCGAGCAGGCGCTCAAGGGCCTGGCGCGCCCGGTGCGGCTGTACCAGTTGCTGGAGGAACGTACCGCCATCGCGCGCCCGGGGGCCTTGGCTGACGGGCTGACTCCGCTGGTGGGCCGGCAATCCGAGCTGGTCCGCCTGGACGAACTCTGGCGGGAGGCGGTTGCCGGCCGGCCCCGCTGGGTGTTGCTCAGCGGCGAGCCGGGCATCGGCAAATCGCGGCTGGTCGAGACCCTAGTGCGGAACGTGAATCCGGCGGAGGCGCGGGTGCTGGTCTGCCACTGCTCGCCGTACCGGCAAAATAGCGCGTTCGCCCCGGTCACGGAAGCCATCGTGCGGCGGCTGGGACTGGCCGATCCCGAACCTTTGGAAACGCGGCTGGCCCGGCTGGAGTCCTGGCTGGCGGCCCACGGTTTACCCGCGTCCCCAACCGTGCCCCTGCTGGCGCCGCTGCTCGATCTGCCGGTCGGCGACCAGTATCCCGACCTGGAGCTCACGCCCGCGCGGCGCCGCCAGAAGACCCTGGAAGCGCTCACCGCGTGGTTGCTGGCGGGGGCGCGCCAGAAGCCGGTGTTGTGCGTGGTCGAGGACCTGCACTGGGCCGACCCGTCCACCCTGGAATTGCTGGGCATGATCCTCCAGATATCCGGTCCGCACCGCCTGCTTACCGTGCTGACCTCCCGGTCGGAATTTCAGCCCCCCTGGCCGATCCACGAACCGGGGAACGTCTGGACGCTCCATCGGCTTGCGGATGCGGAGGTGATCCGCCTGGCTACGGAAGTCGCCGCCGGCCGGCCCCTGCCTCCGCCGGTAGTGCGCGAGATCGTCGCACGCACGGACGGGGTGCCGCTCTTTGTCGAAGAACTGACCAAAATGATCCTCGAATCCGACCTGGTGGAAAAGGTCGGCGACGAGGTCCGACTGCGGCGCGCGCTGCCGCGGCAGGCGATTCCCGTGACCATCCAGGATTCGTTGATGGCGCGGCTCGATCGCCTGGGCTCGGCCAAGCCGCTGGCCCAATGGGGCGCGGTGCTCGGACGGGTTTTCCGCCAGGACGTGCTCGAAGCCGTGGCCGGGGGGGCATCTTCGGACCTAGCCCGCGACCTGGACCGGCTGGTGGCGGCCGGGCTGCTGGCCCGCACCGGCACGGGCACGTCGGCTGCGTATGTCTTCAAGCACGCGCTGATGCAGGACGCCGCTTACCAGTCGCTGCTCAAGGCCACGCGGCGGGAGCACCACCGGCGGGCCGGCGAGACGCTCGAGCGGCAGTTTCCCGAGCTAGCCGCCACGCAACCGGAGGTGCTGGCGCACCATTTCACCGAGGCAGGGGAAACGCGGTCGGCGCTCACGCATGGGTACCGGGCAGGCGAAGCGGCGTTGGCGCGCTCCGCGAACCAGGAAGCCGCCAGCCATTTCCGTCGCGGCCTGGAACTCCTGGCCGCGCGGCCGGCCTCTCCGGACCTGATGCCGCTGGAACTTCAGTACCGGCTCGCCCTGGGCAATGTGCTGCTGGCCCTCCAGGGCTACGCCGCACCGGAAGTGGGCCGCACCTTCGGCCGTGCGCGGGAGCTCTGCCTCCGGTTGGGCGCGCGGCCGCAACTGGGGCCGGCAGTGTACGGCCTCTGGTCCTACAGCATCGTCCGTTGCGAGTTCGACAACTCCACCACGCTGGCTGCCCAGTTGATGACGATGGCGCGCGAGACGGGCGACCCCGACCTCGAACTCGAGGCCGAGGTCGTCACGGGCATCAACTGCTTCTGGGCACAGGCCGACCTCGCTCAGGCGCGCCACCACCTCGAACGCGCCATCGCCCTTTACGACCGCGACCGCCACCACGCGCACGCGCTGATCTACGGCCAGGACCCCGGCGTGATCGCCACGGCGCATCTGGTCTGGACGCTCTTCATCCTGGGCTACCCCGAGCAGGCCATGGCGCGGGTGGCGGACCTCCGCCGGCGCTCGCGCGCCCGCGGCCACGCGTACAGCATCGGCTACGCGCTGGCGTGGGAGAACACGCTGTGGTTCCTGGCTCGCCGGGCGCCCGCGGCGCTGCGGGCCAGCGCGGAAGCCTGCCAGTTTTGCGCCGAGCACGGGTTTCCCCTCTGGCAAATCGTGGCCGCCTACGTCGGCGCCTGGGCGCGGGCGGTCCACGGCGGGAGCCCGGACGCCGCCCGGGAAATCCGGCAGGAACTGGCCGCCTGGCAGGCCACTGGCGCCACGGTTTCCCAAGCGTATCAAACCAGTGTGCTGGCCGAGGTGCACCGCCTGCAAGGCAACGTGCCCGCCGCCCTGCAGGCGGTTGATGAGGCGCTCGCGCTGACGCAATCCTGCGGCGACCGCTGGTATCGGCCGGAACTCCTGCGGATGCGTGGTGAGTTGTTGCTGGCGCGGGCGGAAGACCAGGTTGAAGCCGCGGAGCGGTGTCTGCGCGAAAGCCTCGACCTGGCCCGTGCGATGGGCGCGCGCCTGTGGGAACTGCGCACCGCCGTGAGCCTGGGACAACTGTGGTTCCGGCAGGACCGGGCTGAAGAAGCCCGCCGGTTGCTGGAAAACACCCGCGCCGGATTCACCGAAGGCTTCGCCGAACCCGAATTCGAGGTCGCCGGTCGGCTGCTGGCCGACGCGGAGGGCCGGCCCGTTGCCTCATGAACGCGTCCCTCCCCAAAACCACCTTGTCGCTGCTCGGCGCCGCGTTCTTTCGCGCGCTCGCCGGGCGCGTGGCCGCCGCCTTTGGCTTCACGCCGCACCGCCGGGCGGAACGGTTCACACCCGACCCCGCGCTGCGGCAGGTGCTTGAGCAAATGCGGTTCGAGGCCGATCCGCTGGCCGACCAGACCGTGCAGCGGCTGTTCCAAAACGGCAGCCGCGGCATCGCGGGCGCGAACGAACTGCTCGGCTACCTGATCCGCAACGAGCCCGTGCCCGAGCACCTCGTGCCGGACCCGCAGGACCGGGAGGCGCTGGCGACTTTGCGCGAGTACCTGCGGCAATGCCAGACGCTGCCGCCCTGGGCGGACCGGGCGTTGATTGAGCGCGCCGGCGCGCTGTTCGCCGAGCACGGGATGCTCGCGTTCTCGGTGCTGGGGTGCGCCAGCCTGCCGGTGGGCTACGCCGCGCCGGAAGCAGCCAGCGTGCTGGGCTTCACCCAGCAACTCACCGAGCACGCGCAGCGGCGGCTCACCGAGACCGCGATGTTCCTGATTGACGTGATGTCCAAGGGCGGGCTGGAACCCGGCGGGCGCGGCTTGCAGGACATCGCGCGCGTGCGCCTGATGCACGCCGCCATCCGGCACTTGTTGCTGCAACCGCCGGAGACGAGTCCGCCGGTCGAGGGGCGCCGGGAATTCGGGCACGTGCTGGCCGCCGCGCCGTGGGAGGTCCGGCAACACGGCCAGCCGATCCACCAGGTGGTGATGTCCGCCACGATCCTGTGCTTTTCCTTCGTGGCGCTGCGCAGCGTGCGCCAGATGGGGCTGCGTCCCGCGCCGGAGGACGAACACGCCTTCCTGCATGCCTGGAACGTCGTGGGGCACCTCATGGGCGTGCGCGACGAACTCCTGCTGCCCCGCCCGGAGACTTACACCGCGGCGGAGAAGCTCTTCAACCACATCTGGCAGCGGTTCCGGGCGCGCCGGCCCTACCCGGACGGCATCCGGCTCACGGCGGCGTTGTTGCAGTACCTGGAAGGCCCGTTGCAGGGACTGCCGCATCCTCTCCCCCACCTGCCGCGTATCCTGATGCGCGACTTGATCGGGCCGGACCTCACTCGCATCCTGGGGGTAAAGCTGGGTTTCTGGGACGAGGTGCTACTGGGCCTGGCGGTGCGAGGGGTGCGGGAACTCGACCACCTGGGCGACGTGGTTTACGAACGGCTGCCCCGGTCCCGGCTGGCGGCGGAGTTTCTGTTTCGCCGCCTGGTCCTGGCGCTCGAAGGCACGTCCCGCGGCGGACGCCGCCCCCCGTTCCAAATCCCGGATCACCTGGCCGACAAATGGCGCCTGCGCCAACGAGCCACCGCCCCGACGCCCCCGCTTGAGGCGGCATGACCCCGGAAAGGATCAGCACCGACGACATCGTGCGGTACTACGACACGCTCGAGCCGGATTATCGCTACATGTGGAACCTCGGGCGGAACGTGGCGATGCACTTCGGCTACTGGGACGCCGCCACGCGGAGCTTCACCGACGCCCTCGAACGCGAGAACGCCGTGCTGGCCGAGCTTGCGCAGGTGAGCCGCGCGGACCGCGTGCTCGACGCCGGTTGCGGGATCGGCGGCAGTTCCATCTACCTGGCCCGGCGCTTCGGCTGCCGGGTGACCGGTATCACCCTCAGCGACAAACAGGTGCGCACCGCGCGGCGCCTGGCCCGGCGCGCCGGCGTGGCGCATCTGGCCGGCTTCGCGCGCATGGATTACCTGCGGACCGGGTTCGCGAATGCGAGTTTCGACGTGGTGTGGGCGATCGAAAGCGTGTGCCACGCGTCGGACAAGGCCGCGTTCGCCCGCGAGATGCACCGGGTGCTCGCGCCGGGCGGCCGGCTGGTGGTGGCGGATGGTTTCGCCGCGCGCGAGCGGTTGGATGACGCCAGCCAGTTGCTCATGCGCCGCTGGCTGCGCGGCTGGTGCGTGGAGGCGCTGGCGACAATCGAGGAGTTTACGCGGAACCTGGCCGGGGCGGGCTTTGCGGAGGTCCGGTTCACCGACGCCACGTCGAACGTGCTGCCGTCCTCGCGGCGCCTGTACACTTATTCGCGGCCGATCCTGTGGCTCGCCCGGGTGCTGCGGCGTTGCGGCCCCGGTCTGCGCACGCGCGCGCTGAACATCGTGGCCGCGCACGGCCAGTACCTGGCTTTGACCGGCGGCCTCTGGCGGTACGGGATCGTCTCGGCCCGCAAGCCGGCCCCGGAATGAAGAGCCGGCCTTCAGCCTGCGGCGGTGGATTGCGACTGAATCGCCTTCGAACTCGGACGCAGCCGCAGCCGTCCGGTTGGCGGCCAGGCGCGCGTCCATTCTCTTTTTAACCATCCGCCTTCGACTTTATGCGCAACACCCTCCTCGCCCTGGCTGGCATGGCTGCCGCCGCGCCCGCCCTGGGCGTCGCCTTCCGCGTGCCCGACCAGGACGCCCGCGCCATCGCGCGCGGCAACGCCTTCACCGCCACGGCGGACAATCCGTCCGCCATCTACTACAACCCGGCCGGGATCGCCTTTCTCGAGGGCACCCAGTCTCGCGCCAGCGCGTATCCCATCCTCCTCGAGGTGGAGCACGACGCGCCGGACGGCACCCACACCACCACGCAGGACAAGCTGCAGGGCGTGGCGCAACTTTACGTCACGTCCACGCCCGGGCGGGGCCCTTTGGCCTGGGGGCTGGGTCTGTACACGCCTTACGGGCTGGGAGCAACGTGGCCGGACGACGCGCCGTTCCACGCGCTCGGCACCAAGGCGGAGTTGATGTACCTCGCGCTAAACCCGGTCGTGGCGTGGCGGCCGCTGCCCACGCTGGCCATCGCCGCCGGACCGAGCGTGGACTTCGGCAAAGCGGACCTCCGGCAGAGCATCGGCCCCAACCCGGCCGACCAGCTCAACTTCACCGGCACGGACTTCGGCCTGGCGGCCACGGCGGGCGTGATGTGGCGGCCGCACGCGAAGCATTCCTTCGGCGTTAGCTACCGCAGCCCGGGCGAGATGACCTTCGACGGCGAGGCCGAAACGGCGCTGGGCGGCGCGCGCTTCGAGCAGGACGCCACCTACCACCTGAGCCTGCCGCAACACGTCATCGTGGGATGGTCGTTCCGGCCCACGCCGGCCTGGAACTTTGAGGTAAACGTGGACTGGACGGATTGGAGCGTGGTGGACACCGCCACGCTGGGCCTGCCCGGCGGCAATGCGGAAGTCGTCTTCGACTGGGAATCCGGCTTCCTGTACGAGTTCGGCGTGACGCGCACCTTTCCCGGCGGCCTCGCCTTGAGCGCGGGCTACTGGTACGGCGAGGAGACCGTGCCCGACGCGCGCTACAAGCCGATCGTGCCGGACGTGGCCTTGCATGTCTTTTCGACCGGTGTGGCCTGGAAATGGGGCGCCTGGGAACTCGAAGTTGTGTACCAGCTCGGTTGGGGCCCGACCCGCACCGTGACCGGCAGCGAAGGCGGTCTGGCCGATGGCGACTTCACCTACCTCAGCCACGCCCTGAGCCTGGCGGCGGGGCGGAAGTTCTGAACCGGAATCCCCGCGGCGCGCGCCGGCACTGGCGAAAACCCCGCTTCTCCCCGGGCGCGCTTACTCGATGGTTTCCACGTCGCACAGGCACCAGATCAGCTCCGGGTTGAAGCGGTGGTAATCCTCGGTGCGCTGGAACACCAGGCTCTGCGGCGCGCCCAGCAGCGCGAACGCCGGCCGGGCCGCATCCACGGCCTGCCGCAGAGGCTCAAAGCGGCTCTGGTAATCCACCGCCGGCGTAATCACCAACACCGGGCGGGGCGCGATCAGGGCCAGCACCTCGTGCCAATCGCAGGGGATGCGGCGCTCCTCGCCCACAAACGCCCCCAGCCGCGGCAGCAACGGCAGCCAGTGCGACCATCGCGCCACGCCGCCGGTCCCGCTCGCAACCGTGTCCAGCCGCAGAGGAGTCAGTCCGCTCACCGCAATCACCCCGGCCACTCGTTCATCCAGCGCGCCGGCTATGAGCGCGGCCATGGTCCCGGCGCCATATCCCACGAGGTAAATTTGCTCCGGATCCACCTGCGGTTGCCGGCTCAGGGCCTCCACCGCGGTCCGGGTGTCGGCAACGGTCTTGCCCAGTAGCGACCAGCGCGGGTATCGCCGGTAGAAGTCCCGCACCTCGTAAATGCGGCTGCCGCAGCCGATCTGGTCAAAGGCAAACACCGCGTAGCCACTGCGGGTCAGGGCCAGATGCGGCGCCTCGCCCCGCCGGTAACCGGCCATGTACCCGGTGGGCACCGACAGCGGATGCAGCCAGACGAAGATCGGCAGTCGCCGGTCCGTGCCGACCAGATTGGTTGGATAATACAGGTCTCCGGCCACGTAATTGCCGAAGTTCAGCCGCACGCGCTGCAGCCGGGCCGGCACCGACTCGCGCTCCAACAGCGTTGCCACGGGCGGCGTTTCGGCGCCGTAACTGCCGCCGGGGTCGGCGGCGACCGGCGGCGGCTCGCCCAGCAGCCATTCCAGACGTCGGCGAATGTCCGCGCGACGGGCCTTCCATTCCTCCGGGTCGCGAATGCGCCGCCCGTCGGGCTGCTGCAGCACGTCGCTCACGTCGCGCACCGGGAAGTCGCGCGCGCGCAGGTGCTCACCGCTGGCGCGCCGCCAGTCCGCGTAAGTGGGGTACAACGGGGCGTCCGCCACCGGGCGGCGCGAGCGGCCGAACTTCCAGTCCAGCCAGTCCAGGTAGGCCTCGATATCCGCCGCGGTGGTGGGATGTCCGCCGGGGCGGTAGCGTAAATTCAAGTGTCCGGCGGCGCCCAACAGAGCGAAGACCGGCAGGGCCGCCTCCCGCGCCCGTTCCACGGCCCACACGCTCTCCACGTCATCGTTCAGTGCGGTGGACAACAGCACCGGCCGCGGGGCGATGCAGGCCAGCAGTTGGTGCTGGTCCACCGGCAAGCGGTCCTCCCGGCCCACGAAAAAGCGCAGGCGCGGATGCAACCACTCGGGCATGATCCGGGTGATCAGTTCAATGCCCTCGCCGAAGTACGCTTCGGAGAACAGCCGCCACGGGCAGGCGCCGCCCGCTCCGGAGCTGCTGGAGATGACCGCCCGGATGCGCTCGTCAAAGGCCGCCGCGATGAGCGAGGTTTTGCCGTTGCGCGAATGCCCGGTCAGCGCGATCCGACGCCCGTCCACCTCCGGCAGGGTGAGCAGATAGTCCACGCAACGGCTGGCGGCCCACGCTCGGCGGGTCAGCTTGCTCCAGTCGTAATCCGGCCAGAGCGCGACCCAGGCGCCGGTGTCATCGCGCGAATCTGCTCCGGCATAGACGCAGCCCAGGTAACCGCGGCTCAGCGCCACCAGCGCCCAACGGCGGTGATTGTCCTGGGTGAGCAACACCGGAAACGGCCCGCGCCCGGGAGGGATCAACAGTTCCAGCCGGAGCCGGGCGCGGTGTTCCGGCCCGAACGCCAGGGTCACCGCGCGGACGCGGACTCCGTCTTCGAGGTGTTCGCGGCTTTCAACCACGTGCACGTTGCCCGGCGGCGGTGGAAGGGCGCCGGTGATGTAATGCTCGAACAGCCGCAGCAACTCCGCGCGGCGGGCGGGCCAGTCGCGGCGACCGGTCACCGGGCGGCCGTCTTCAAACCGCAGCGGCTCGGGCAGTTCCGCCCGGGCGGGCAGCGTCTCAAAATCCGGCGGCAGCTCGCCGGTGCGGTGCAGCCACTCTTCCCAGGCCGGGCTCGGTGGGAGCATTCGACGCAACTCGGCCAGGTAGGCCTGGCGGCGGGCCAGCCCGGCGTCGTCCGCGCCAGTTGCCCACCCGAGGGTTCCCAACAGGAGGAATCCTCCCAACCACCCGGCCAGCCGGGCCGGCGTTTTCCAAATGCACAGGTCGCTCATGACAACGCACAGCGCAAGACGGGACGGGTGGGCGAGCGCCGGGCCACCTCAACAAACCCGGCCCGTCGGAACACCGAGGCCAGCCCGGTGAACACAAAGACATCCGCCGCCCGGCCGCCGGGGTCCACAGGATAACCTTCCAACATCTGCGCCCCGTGCTGGCGGGCGAAGTCCTTCGCGGCCTCCAGGAGGGTTCCGGTGACACCCCGCCCACGCCAGGCGCGCACCACAAAGAAGCACGTCACCGACCAGACCGGTTGTGCGTCCACCGCCTTCAGGAGACGCGAAGCAGCCAGGCGCGGATATGCCGCGCGGGGCGCCAGGGCGCACCAGCCCACCGGCTCACCCGCGTGGTAGCCCAACAGACCCGGCGGCGGCCCGCGGCGCACAATTTCGTTCAGGGCCCGGCGATTGCCGGCCCCCTTCCGGGCACGCCAAGCCGCGGCCGGCAGCCGCCACCACATGCACCAACATCCGCCACAGGCGCCGCGCGGGCCGAAGAGTTTCACCAAATCCGGCCAGCGCGCTGGCGTCAACGGATGCACCTCCAACTGGATCCGGCCGGGGTATGCGGCGGTGTTCATGGCTCAGCAGGCTAAGGGTCGGGTGGACGACCTTACAAGTCCGGGCCGACCTTGGTCCTCCAAGGGGAACGAAGGAAATGGCCGCGGCGCCGACCGCCCGGCTCACAACCCGAGCGTGACGGCCGCGTGGCGGGCGGCTTCGAGCACCGGCCCGGGCAAGACTCCCAATCCGATCACCCCGGCTGCGCAGAAAACCAGGGCCGCGCGGGCGGAGCGGGAAAAAATCGGCACGGGCGTCCGTTCCCCGGCTTCTCCCCAGTACACCGCGCGCACCAGGCCGAGGTAGTAATAAATCGAGATGACCGCTGCGATCACGGTGGCGGCGGCCAACCCGTACAATTCCGGTCGCGTGGCGCCGGCTTCGATCGCTGCGCCCAGCAGGAGAAACTTGCCCCAAAACCCCGCCAGCGGCGGGATGCCCGCCAGCGAACTGGCCGCCAGAGTCAGGCTGGCCGCCAACCACGGCGCACGTTCGCCCAAACCGTCCAGTGCGGAAAGCTCGTCCGTCTCCTTGCCGCGCCAGGCGAGGGTGGCCACCAAAAACACCGCCGTCACCGCAAAGAGGTAGCCCGTCAGGTAAAACAGGACCGCCGCCACGCCTTCGGTGGTGCCGCAGGCAAAGCCCACCAGCAGAAACCCGGCGTTGGCAATACTCGAGTAGGCCATGAGCCGACGCAGGCTGCGCTGGGGAATCGCGCACAAGGCCCCGTAAAACATCGTCAGCACCGCCACGGCCAGCAGCAACGAGCCCCACGGCCCGGTCAGGGCTGGCGCCGCCTCAAAAGGCGCCCGCAACAGCAGGACCAATCCGGCCGCCTTCGACCCCACCGCCAGAAAGGCCGTGGTGGGAAAGGACGCCCCTTGATAGACATCCGGGGCCCAGATTTGAAACGGCACCACGGCGATCTTGAACCCCAGCCCCACGAACACCAGCAGGAATCCCGTGGTGAGCAGCCGCGAGTCGGCGCCGACGCTGCGCGCCACGGTGTCAAAGGCCAGCGACCCCGTGGCGGCGTACACCAGCGCGATACCGTAAACCAGAAAGGCCGACGACAGCGCCCCCAGGATGAGGTACTTCGCCCCGGCCTCGAGCGCTGTCACCCGCCGGCGCTGGAAACTGACCAACACGTAAAAGCTCACCGTCACCAGTTCCAGCGCCACAAACAGCAGCGCGAAGTGCCGGGCTGAGGCGGCAAACATCATCCCCGCCAGCGCGAAAAGCGTGATCCCGAGATATTCGGTATGCCCCGTCTCAAACCGGTCGGCAAACTCCCACGCCGTCACCGTTACCAGCAGCCCGGCCAGGAGAAACAGGCGCTTGAAAAACAGGGCCAGCGGATCAAGCACGTACATTCCCCCAAATGCCGTGCGCGCCGGGTCCGCCGCCACGGCGAACGTGGTCAGGAAAATCACCCCCAACGCCAGCGGCACAATCCGTCCGAGATACGGGCGTTGCTCGGGGCGAATCCACAGCTCGGCCAGCAGAACAGCCAACCCGCAGGCCACCACAGCCAGCTCCAAACCGATGGTCGCCAAGTCGTTCATGGAAGCGCCTCCGCAAACGGCCTTGGCAGGGCGGAAACAGAGCGCCCGAACCGACCGGCCGCCGGCCGTCCCTCCGCCTCGGTTGGGGGCTTCGGGGACGCTGCTTGCACCTGCTCGACAATGCGCGCGGCCACCGGCCGGATGGCATCTGTCAAAAGCCGCGGCGCGCAGCCGAAGATCACCAGCGCCGCCAGCAGCAGGGCGTAGGGCAGCCGCACCCAGGCGTTGGAGACATCGGCGGCGTTGCGCCAGCGTTCCGGCAGCAGGCCATGCCAGAGCGCGCGCACCGCGCGCAGCATGTACACGGCGGCCACCACCAACGCCCCCCACGCGGCCAGCACCGTCACCGTCCGGTGATCCGACCAGGCGCCCAGCAGGGTAAGAACCTCGCCCGGGAAATTCGCGAAGCCGGGCAGACCGCAGCCGGCAAACATGGCCATGATCATCACCCCGCCCAGGAAGGGCATCACCCGCAACAGGCCGCCCAGTTGTTCAAGGTTCACCGTCCCGAGCCGGTGCCGCAAATGGCCGCTCACGGCGAAACTCAGGGCCGCCAGCAGCCCGTGCGCGATCATTACCACCACCGTGCCGATCACGCCGATGACGCTCAAGCTGGCGATCCCCAGAAAGGCAAAGCCCATGTGGGCGACGCTTGAATTGCCGATCAACAGATTCAGGTCCCGCTGACGCATGGCCACCAGGCCGCAGTAGAGGATGTTCCCCAAACCCAGCCAGGCCAGCAGGTCCATCCACTCCCGGGCGCCCGCGGGCAGCATCGGCAACGCAATCCGAATGAGCCCGTACAAGCCGAACTTTTTGAGCACGCCCGCGTGCAACATGGCCGCGGCGGTCGGCGCCGCGGCGTAGCCCGGAGGCGCCCAGGTATGAAATGGCCACAAGGACACCAGCACGCCGAAGCCGAACAACAGAAGCCCGAAAATGACCTGCTGCGCCTGTTCTCCCAGCGGTTGAGTGGCCAGGTGCTCGGTCAGGCGCACGATGTTGAAGGTGGCGGCTCCGGCCTGGACATAGAGCGCCAGCAGCCCCGCTAGCGCCACCAGCGCGCCCAAACTGAGGTACAGCGTGATTTGGAACGTGGCGTAGTTGCGTTGCTCGCCCTGCCCCCACACCCCGATGAGCAGGAAGGTGGGAATCAACGCCAGCTCGTGGAAGACGTAAAACAGGAACAGGTCGAAGGACACGAACGCCCCGAGAATCCCGCCGGCCATCAGCAGCAGCAGGAAGTAATAGAGCTTCTGGTTGCGCGTGATTTCCCGCGACACACAGGCCGCAGCAAAGGCCACCAGCGCGCCCATGAGCAGGAGCCCTACGTTCAGGCCGTCCACCCCCACGTGGTAATGGATGCCCAGTGCCGCCACCCAGGGCGCCTGCTGCTCGAACTGCAACCCCGCCGCTCCCGTCTCGAACCCCAGAAACACCCGCACCGCGCCCACCAGCGACAGCAGCGTGGCCCCGAGCGCGATGAGCCGGAACAACACGTTGAACGTGCGCGGCAGCAGGGCGATCACCAGCGCGGCGACCAACGGACAGAAGACGATGAAGGTCAGGTTCCGCATGTCACCGGGAGGCCGTCAGCCACAGCACCAACACCACGCCCGCGGCCAGCAGGAAGGCGTAGGTTTGCAGGTTGCCGGTTTGCAGATGCCGCAGCACCCGACCGGCCAGTTCCACCGTGCCGTGCGTGCCCCGCACCAGCATGCCCGCCAGCACCCATTGATCCGCGGCCGCCACCAGCCGCGCCAGCGCCTCCTGGGTCCATGCAATCAGCCGCTCGTAAGCCTCGTCGAAGTACAACCGCTCGCGCAGCCAGCGGGCGGGGGCGTCCAGCCGCCCCGGCAGGGGATCGCTCACCGCCCGGCGATACAACCCCCAGGCGGCCAGAAACCCCGCGCCCGCCGCGATCAACCCGCCCAGCGCCGCCGCGGGCGCGTGGGCAAACGGCTCGAGCAAATGCGCGACCCAGGAAGGCGCCGCGCCTTCCCCCGCGCCGTAGTGCCGGGCATACCAGCGGTCAATTCCCCAAAAACCGGCCAGTAACGTGGGCACGGTGAGCGCCACCAGCGGTCCGGTCATCACCGGCGGCACTTCGTGGGCGTGGTCCGGCGCCTGGGATTTGGCCGGTCCCGTGAAGACCACCAGCAGCAGCCGGAACATGTAGAAGGCCGTGAGCGCCGCCACCCCCACGCCCAGGGCAAACAACGCCGGACGGCCCTGGTCCCACGCCAGCGCGAGGATGGCGTCCTTGCTGAAAAACCCGCTGAAGGGAGGTACGCCGCACAGAGCCAGCGTGCCGGCCAGAAACGCCCCGTACGTGAGGGGCAACCGGTGGGCCAGGCCGCCCATTTTCCAGATGTCTTGCTCGTGATGCAGGGCGTGGATCACCGCCCCCGCCGCCAGGAACAACAGCGCCTTGAATCCGGCGTGGGTGGTGAGGTGGTACATCGCCGCCGCCAGATTTCCGCCCGGGCCGCTGAGTCCCACGGCCATCACCATGTATCCCAACTGGGATAGGGTGGAATAGGCCAGAATGCGCTTGATGTCGTTTTGCTGGAGGGCCATCAGCGCCGCCAGCAGGGCGGTCACCGCGCCTGTCCAGGCCACCACTTCCAGCGCCGGCGCGTTGAGCAGGAAAAACACCCGGCACAGCAAATACACCCCCGCCGCCACCATCGTCGCCGCGTGGATCAACGCGCTCACCGGCGTGGGGCCCTCCATGGCGTCCGGCAACCACACATGCAGGGGAAACTGGGCGGATTTGCCCACCGCGCCGCAAAACAACAACACCCCCGCCACCGTGGCCGCGCCGGTCCACGCCGCAGGCGCGCCGGCCACCTGCGCCTCCAGGTCGCCCAGGTTCAGCGTCCCGAACACCGACCAGACCAGGAAGATGCCCAGCAGGAACCCGAAGTCGCCCACGCGGTTGGTGAGAAATGCCTTTTTGGCCGCCTCGGCCGCCGCCGGCCGCTCGAACCAAAACCCGATCAGCAGATAGCTGGACACCCCCACCAGCTCCCAGAACACAAACAGTTGCAACAGATTCGTCGCCAGCACGATGCCCAGCATGGCGAACGTGAACAGGCTCAGACCGGCGAAATAGCGCGGCAGTCCGGGGTCGCCGCGCAGGTATCCCCACGAGTAAATGTGAATGGCGCCGCCCACGCCGGTAACCACCAGCAGCATCAGCAGGCTCAGCGGGTCCAGGCGCAGGCCGAAATCCACCACCAGGCCGGGCAGCTCCAGCCAGACCACGTGTGTCTCGCCCGTGGCGCCCTGCGTGAAGCACCACGCGCTGCCCGCCGCGGCCAGCAGTACCGCGCCGATGGACCACCGGGCCGCCGCTGCCGGTCGTCGCAGGGCCGTCAAGGTAATGGCCACTGCCGCCAGCGCGGGCGCCAGGAGGATCAGCCAGGGCAACGCGGGCATCATCGGCCTAAAGTTTCAACGCGGTCAGATCCTCCACATGCGCGGATTGTCGCCGCCGGTACAGGGCCACGATGAGCGCCAGGCCGACGGCCACCTCGGCCGCGGCCACCGTGACGATGAAAAACACCATCACCTGCCCGTCGAGGTTGCCCACAAAGCGCGAGGCCGCCACCAGGGCGAGGTTGGCCGCGTTGAGCATCAGCTCCAGCGACATGTAAATGACCAGCAGATTCCGACGCTGGACCACCCCCAGAAGCCCCAGACAAAACAACAGGGCGCTGACCACCAGATAGTGTTCCAAGCCGGGCGTCACTTGAGCTCCCTCTTGCTGAGCAGGATCACGCCCACCATCGCCACCAGCAGCAGCACGGATACGATTTCAAACGGCAACAAGTAGCGGGTAAACAGCAGCAGGCCGAGCGGTTCGGTGGCGCCCTCCGCCGGGGTCACGCCCCGGGGGGCACTCACCCCGTGCACCGCGGCCCGCAGCAACAGGGCCAGCCCGACCGCCGCGGCGCCGCCGCCCAACAACCCCAACCGCCGCACCCTGCGCCGTTCCTCCTCGCGCAGGTCCAGCAGCATAATCACGAACAGAAACAACACCATCACCGCGCCGGCGTAGATGAGAATCTGCACGGCCCCCAGGAAGAAGGCGTGCAACAGCACAAACAGGCCCGCCAGCCCCACGATGGTGAGCACCAGAAACATCGCACTGGTTACCGGGTTGCGACTGAAGGGGTTCGCCACCACCAGGAAACCGCACAGCAACGTCAGCGCCGCAAAAATGTAAAACAGGACCGCCTGCACAGCCTTTGCCGCCTCGACTCCGCGCGCGGGGATTCAACCGGCCCGGGGCCGGGGCTGCAAGTCCGGCGTAGATGTCGGCCGTTCCGGACGGGATCCGGCACGCCGCCGGGTTATTTCGGAACCGGCCCGGCCAGGGGATTGAAAACCTCCTGCGCCTCCGCCTCGCGCTGCTTGCGTTTCCACTTCTGAATGGGGTCCTGGTGCACGCCGCCCAGGGCCAGCAGCTTCTCGAGGTTGTAGATCAGCTCGCCGCGACTGGCGCCAGTGAGCGAGTAATCCTTCATCAGGAAAATGGCCTCCTCCGGGCACACCTCCTGGCAATAGCCGCAAAAGATGCACCGGAGCATGTTGATCTCGAACTCGCGCGGGCGCTTTTCCACGTTGCCCGTGGTGGGATCGGGCGCCGGTCCCGGCGGGGTGATTTTGATGGCCTTGGGCGGACAGACGAATTCGCAGAGCTGACAGGAGACGCACTTGGTGCGGCCCTCCTGGTCGCGCACCAGGTAGGGGGCGCCGCGGTAGCCTTCGGGCACCACCCATCGTTCCTCGGGATACTGCATGGTCACTTTCTTCCCGAAAAAATGCCGGATCGTGACCTTGAACCCGGCCCAGATCGCCGGCAGGTACAGGCGCTCCCAGAAACTTAGCGGCTTGCGCGGAACGGTGACAGTCATGATGCACTCGGTCGGGGGTCAGGCCCGCAGCCACAGAAAGGTAGCCGTGACCACGATGTTCGCCAGCGCCAGCGGCACCAGCCGTTTCCACCCCAGGTCCATCAACTGATCGTAGCGGAAACGCGGCCACATCCACCGCACCCAGATGAACACCACGATCAGCGCCACCACTTTGAGCAGGAAAATCCCCAGATGCGCCAGCCCGCCCGCCAGCGTTGCCGCCGGCCGGTCCAGGCCCCAGAACGGCAGGGTCCACCCGCCCAGAAACAGGGTCACCATCAGCGCCGAGGCAGCCACCATGTTCGCGTACTCGCCCAGGAAAAACATGGCGAACTTGATGGAGCTGTACTCGACGTTGTACCCGCCGGCCAGTTCCTGCTCAGCCTCCGGCAGATCGAAGGGCAGGCGGTTGGTCTCCGCAAACGCCGCGGCCAGAAAGATGGCAAAGGCCAGCGGCTGCTTGAAAATCATCCACCCCAGCACCCCGTCGGCCTGGTACTCGATCACCCGACTCAGATTCAGGCTGCCCACCAGCAGAAACACCGGAATCACCGACAGGCCCATCGCGATTTCATAAGAAATCATCTGCGCGCTGGACCGGATGCCCCCCAGAAACGGATACTTCGAGTTGGCCGCATAGCCGGCCAGCACAATCCCGTACACGCCCAGCGAAACGATTCCGAACGTGTACAGCACCCCGACGTTCAGGTCCGCAATGACCAGCTTCTGGGCGCCCAGGTTCGAGCCGAAGGGAATGACCGCGATGGTCAACAGCGCCGGGGCCATCGTCAGGGCCGGAGCCAGCCAGAAATAGACCTTGCGCACGTGCGCGGGCACAAAGTCCTCCTTGAGAAACGCCTTCACCGCGTCGGCCGCCGGTTGCAGCAGCCCCCACGGGCCGGCCCGATTCGGCCCCACGCGATCCTGGATGGCCGCGCAAATCTTGCGCTCGGCCAACACCGTGTAAGCCACAAGGCTCAGCAAAAACACCACCGCCGCCATCACCTTGATGGCGCTGAAGATCACAAACTGCTGCGCCGGATTGAGTTGATTCAGCCAGTCCATCCCGCCCTGCTCTGGGCGTCCGCCGGCCAACCGCGTGCTCCGCAACCGGGCCGGCTTGCCCGCAACGGCACGCATCCAACCAAACCGGGCCGGCCCATGCCAGCCCGAAAACCGTTCAGGCCCTTTTCGACAGTCCGCGTCAGCTTCATGCGAAGACACGAAGGACGCGAAGGGACGGCGCGTTCGGAGAACGGCCCCACTTGGGGGTTGGGTAATCCATTGTCGGTAGGGCGGGCTGTCTCAGCCCGCCGCGGGTCCGTGGCCGAGCTCGCGCGAAGGCGCGTAGCGTTGGGCAATTATTGGCGCGCCAATTTCCGGGCGGCTGGAAGCCGCCCTCTACGGCAGCCAGGATGGCTGCCGCTACGGTAGCGGCGGGCTTCCAGCCTGTCGTGGAGCCGGGCTTCCAGCCCGGCGAATTGAAGACGGGTCAACTGTGCAGGGCGCTGCTGAAGGCACGGAAGTGCTGCTCGGTCACGGGGTGGCGGGGACCCAGGAGTTGGAACAGGGCGCGGCAGGCCTCACGGGCGTTCCCCTGGGCGTAGGTCTTGTTGCGCTCGAGCACCTCAATAAACGCCGGCAAGGCGGCCGCCCAGTCGCCGCGGCGAACCGCTTCCGCGCCGGCGAGGTAGCGGTTGCGTTCCGGGGCTTCGGGCAATTGCTCCGGCTGGCGGGCTTGTTGAGCGACGCGGGCCAGGGCGCGCAGGGCTTCGGCTTGAGCGGACCAGTCCGAGTCGGGCCCTACCGGTTCAAGCAGTTCGGCAATGCGCTGCGGGGCGCGGCCGAGCAGCGCGCGAGCCAGCAGCACGCGGGCGCGGTCATTGCGCGGCTCGGTTTCGAGCAGAGGTTCCAGCAGACGGGCGGCCTCGTCCGCCTGTCCGCGCTCCAGCAGTTGCTGGGCGGTGTCCAGTTGGCCGGCGGTCGGGGAGGGCAGGGCGCGTTCGAGCCAGCGGCGCAATTCAGTTTTGGGCAGCGCGCCGACGAATTCATCGGCCACCGAGCCGTTCACGAAGAGCTTTACGGCGGGGATGCTGGTGATGCCGAAGACTTGGGCGAGTTCGGGGTTTTCGTCGGTGTTGATCTTGACCAGTTCCCACCGGCCGCGGTCCTCGGCGGCCAGTTCCTCGAGGGCGGGTCCCAGACTGCGGCAGGGGCCGCACCAGGGCGCCCAGAAGTCCACCAGCACGGGCACGGTGCGGCTGCGTTGCAGGACCTGGCGTTCGAAGGCTTCGGGGGTCAAGCGCATGGGCGGATGCTGGGCGTCGGGCGGGCGGTTGGGAAGCGCGGAAACAGGGCGCGGAGCAGGTTGGGGAAACGGGAACAACGCGGGCCGGTCCTTCAGCGGGCTTTCACGTAGGTCCAGATTTCGTCGTAAAGCCGGGTGTGCGCCCCCGCGGGTTCGAGGAACTCCAGTTTCTTCAAGACGTCTTCGGGCGGGTAGATGACGGGGCTGTCCCGGTCGGCCGGGCGCAGGTGCGAACGGGCGGCGGCGTTGGGAGTGGCGAACCGGGTGAAATTCGAGATGCGCGCGCCGATCTCGGGCTCGAGGCAGAAGTTGATGAACTGCTCGGCCAGGTCGCGCCGGGGGGCGCGGCTGAGCACGGCCAGGTGGTCCACCCAGATGAGGCTGCCTTCGCGCGGCAGCACGTACACGGTTTCCGGGTCCTCGGCCATGGCACGCGCGCCCTCGCCGCTGTACACCACCGCCAGGCTGGCCTGCCGGGCCAGGACTTTGTTTTTGCCGCCCACCGTGCTGTCAAAGCCCAGCGCGCGGCGCTTGGTCTCCAGCAGGAGGTCGCGCACGGCCCGCAGTTCGACGGGGTCGGTGACGTTGGCCCCCCGGCCGCGATACCGCAGCGCCGCGGCGATCAGGTCGCGGGGCGAATCCAGCAACACGAACGGACCCGGCTGCTGGCGGGGATCAAACACCGCCGCCCAGGAATCGGGGGCGGGTTGTCCCGCGCGCGGGCGCGCCAGCAGGCCGAGGGTGCCCCATTGGTAGGGCACGGTGTAGCGGTTGTCGGGATCATAGGGCAGCCGGCGGAAGCGCGCCTCGAGGTGGCGGAGGTTGGGCAGGCGCTCGTGCCGCAGCGGGGCCAGGAGCTTGAGCTGGATGAGCGCGGGCACGCGATGATCCGGCGGCACCACCAGGTCATAGGACGCGCCGCCGGCCTGCAGTTTGGCCATCATCGCGCCGTCGTCTTCGAACAAGTCGAGCACGACCCGGCATTGAAATCGCCGTTCGAACTCGCGCACCACCTCGGGGTCCAGGTACTCGCTCCAGATGAAAAGGTGCAGCCGCGGCTCTGCGGCTAGGAGCGGCAGGCATCCCAGCGCGAGGGTCAGGCCGCGAAACAGGCGTCGCATGATGGTTGCCGTTGCCACGGGCCCCATTAAGAACCGGCGCGGCGCCGGAGCAAGACGACACTCACCGTGGCCAGCGCCGAGACCAGCACCAGCAGCGTGGACAGGGCGTTGATCTCCGGCGTCAGGCCGCGTTTGACGGAGGAGTAGATCAAAATGGGCAGCGTGGTGGCGCCGGGGCCGCTGGTGAAGAAGCTCACCACGAAGTCATCCAGGCTGAGCGTGAACGCCAGCATCGCCGCGGCGGCAATGCCCGGCAGCAGCTGGGGTAGGGTCACGTGCCAAAAGGCCCGAAGGCGGCTGGCGCCCAGGTCGCGCGCTGCTTCCTCCAGCGCGGGGTCCAGTCCGGCCAGCCGCGCGCTCACCACCAGGGTCACAAACGGAATCTGGAAGGTGACGTGGGCCAGCGTCATCGTGGACAGCCCCAGCTCGAACAGGCCGAACCATTGCCGCGCCAGCGAGTAAAACAGGAGCATGGCCGCAGCCAGGACAACGTCCGGAATGAACACCGGCACGTGCAGGAACCGGTAAGCCAACCGACGTCCGGGCCCCGAACCGAGGCTCAGCCCCCAGGCCAGCAGTGTGCCCAGCGGGGTGGCGATGGCCGTGCTGCTCAGGGCCAGCACCAGCGTGTGGCGCATCGCCGCCAGTGCGGCGTCGTTTTGCAACAGCATGCGGTACCAGTCCGGGGTAAAGCCCTGCCATTGCAGGCCGTGTCGCGCGGCGTTGAAGGAAAACACGATGACCACCACCAGCGGCGCATACAAAAACGCGCCCAGTCCCGCGGCGGCGAGGGCCAGCAGCCATCGAATGCGGTTCCGCACGTTCACAGCGCCACCGTCCGGTCGCGCCGCCCCGTTGCCCGGGCGTAAACCCACAGCCCGGCGAGCACGGCGGCCAGCCCCAGCGCGGCGATGGCCGAGCCGAACGGCCAGTCCAGCCCGGAACCGAATTGCTGTTGCACGGCGTTACCCAGGAGCATCGTCCGGGCGCCGCCCAGCAGGTCGGGGATGACGAATTGACCGCTGGCGGGCAGGAACACCAGCACGCCGCCGGCCGCCAAGCCCGGCCGGATTTGCGGCCACAAGGCGTGGCGAAAGATTTGCGGCGCGCCGGCGCCCAGGTCTGCGGCCGCTTCGGCCAGGGACCAATCCAGTTTTTCCACCGAGGCGTAGAGCGGCAGCACCATAAAGGGCAGATAGTCACAAACCAACGCCGCCAGCACCGCCCCCCAACCCGGATACAGGGCCTCCCCCGGCGCCACCCAACCCAGAGCGGCGGCCAGGCGGGTGATCGGGCCGTCCGGAGCCAGCAGGATTTGCCAGGCGTAGGTGCGGACCAGCAGATTGGTCCAGAACGGGATCACCACCAGCGTCAGCGCCGCCGTTTTCCAGCGCGCCGGCAGGCCGGCGATGAAGAACGCCAGCGGCAACGCGGCCACCGCGCATAGCAGGGCCGTGACCGCGCTCAGCGCCAGACTGCGCAAGATGATCTGCGGGTAGAGCGGCTCGAAACCGAACAGGCCGAGGCCGAACAGACGGCGGTAGTTTTCCAGCGTCCAGGGCGGCGAGATGTTGCCCAGCTCGTCGCGGCTGAGGAAACTCACGCCCAGAATCAGCAGGAGCGGCAGGTAGAAAAACAGGGTCAGCCAGACCAGTCCGGGACCTGCCGCAAACAGGGCGGCCCGCCGGGTGAGGCGGCGGACGCGCGGGTTGGTCTGCGCGGTGGCCATGTCAGTCTTCGAGAACCTGCAGCGCCGTGGGCGGCAGTTCCACGCTCACCGGGTCTCCGGGTTGAAACGGCCGTTCTCCGCCACGGCGGTTTGGCACGAGGACACGCAAGGTCAGGCCGGGCAACTCAACCAAGTATCGAGTGTCTGCGCCCGCGTACACCGCCTCGCAAACCCGCCCGCGACACAGGAAATCGCCATCCCCCGCGGGGATCGAGTCGGACACCGGCTCCAGCCGAATGTGCTCCGGTCGAATGGCCAGGGTCAGGTGCTCGTGCGCGGGCAGCGGGGTTTCTTGTGCAATCCACAGTCGGCCCGCTGGCGTATTAACGGCGCGCAGATGGTGGCGGGTCTGGCCGTCCGGTCGCGCCGGGATCAGGTTGCAGGCGCCGAAGAATTCCGCCACGAAACGGCTGCGCGGGTGCTCGTAAAGCTCGCGGGGAGCGCCCGCCTGCATCAATCGGCCCGCGTGCAGGACCGCCAGACGGTCGCTCAACGCCAGTGCCTCTTCCTGATCGTGCGTGACGTGAATGAAGGTGATGCCGAGTCGGCGTTGCAGGGTTTTGAGCTCGGCCTGCAAATGACGGCGCAGGGACTGGTCCAGCGCGGCCAGCGGTTCGTCCAGCAGCAAGACTTCAGGTTCGTTGACCAGGGCCCGGGCCAGGGCGACGCGCTGTTTTTGGCCACCGGAAAGCTGCGCGGGGTAACACTCGGACAACTCGCGGATTTGAACCAGGTCCAGGGCCGCCTGCGTGCGCCGTTCACGTTCCTGGGCCGGCACGCGTTTCATGCGCAGGCCGAAGGCGACGTTTTCCCGCACGGTTAGGTGGGGAAACAGGGCGTACGACTGGAAAACCGTGTTTACCGGTCGGCGATGAGGCGGGAGCTCGCGCGCGGGTTTTCCGCCCAGCCAGATTTCCCCCGCATCGGGCTGATCCAGGCCGGCCAGCAACCGGAGCAGGGTGGTTTTCCCACAGCCGGAAGGGCCCAGGAGCGCGAAATATTCTCCGCGCGCCACCTCGAGGGAGAGACGATCCAGAGCTGTGACCGCACCGAAGTGACGGCACACTTCGATGACGCGGATGGCCGGGGCGGCCGAATCCAAGGCTGCAGCCGGCTTGATCGAAGTGGCGGTCTGGGAGGCGGGGACAACCACGACCCAGACCTACCAAAAGCAGGGGACCACACACAAGCGCCAGGCGTCGTCCCGGGAGGGGCGAATCGGGAGCTTCCGCACATTTGTCGGTCACCGGGAAGGCAAAAGCAAAGGGCGGCCGGTGCAACCATCTCACCAGCCGCCTGTGATTGCCCGATGGGCTAGCAATCCGTTTTCGGCCTCACAAAACCGCCTGGGGCCCTGGGTCTGCCGCCCGATTAAAGCGGGCGGCAGACCATCCCGAACAAGCGCGGTAACCCTGTCATCCCCTACCGGCTTGCTTCCCTCCGGCGTGTATTGCCGGGCCAGAGCGCCAGCCGGGGCGCCCAGCTACTGACCCCCGTGCCAGTAGCACCCTTGGGCACACACGACTGACATACCGGGTGGAAAGCAACCGGTATGCCTGACCCTGCGGCCGGCCGAGTACTATCGGTCTGACCACTATTCAAAGCAGGGCTGCAGGAAGGGGGTGCGCTCTGACTGCTCCAACTCCATGGCGGTTACTATTTGTCGTTCAAGTTCTTATTGCCAAGTAGGTTGGGAATCACGCGATAGCGGTATTCCACTCCGCTCGGGCCACTGCGCGCAGCCGCTCTGGGTAACCACGAGGTGAAAACGTCTTTGTGTCCGGCCGTTGGGCTATCGGGGTAACTTATCCGAGGCCTTCATGCCCAACATTTGGACAACCCCTGTCCAAGCGCGTTTGAGTCGCAGACAGTGTTTGAGCCTCGGGAAAACAGACCTGAGGGAAGCCCCAAAAATTTCACCGCCCACTCGCCCGGAACAAATCGGGCGCGAAGGCGGTGCGCCACCTGCCAGACGGAAGCTTCAGAACGAGTAGCGATAGCTGGCGCTGATCAGGTGCACGGTGATGTCGTAGGTGCCGTTATAGGCTGGATTGAGGTTGTTCTGCACCTGGCGCTCGTCGTAGAGCACGGCGCCGTAGGAGACCGCCAGTGCGTGGCGTCCCCGCCGCCAGTGTATTCCCGCGGTGAGAACATTTTGGTCGGCGTCCGGAATGGTGGGGGAGAAGGTCCGGTCGGGGATGGGGCTCTGGAAAAATTGATACCCAAACCGCAGGTTCCAGTCCTGATGAAACTGCCAGCCGGCGGCCAGGCCGGCCGTGAATGTGTCTTCCCAATCCTGCGGTACCGAGCTGGCCACTCCCGGCACAGAAGCCCCGGTCTTGATGGGCAGGGAGTCGAAGCGCGAAAACTCGATCCATTCCGCGCTGGCCTCGACGGACCAGGCGTCGCTCAGCCGCACGCCGTAGCCCACCTGGACGATGGTGGGGAAGCCGATGCGGCTTTCGAAGTCGCTCACCGCAGGGATCAAGCCGCTCAAGGGAGCGGGGATGGCACTGACGCGAAAGGTGCCCGAATAGTCTATGTCCACGGGCGCCCGGCAGGTGGCGGCGAGCCGATGGCCGGGAATGAATTCCCACGTCACCCCAACGTTTCCTGAGACTCCCACCCCGTCTCCCCGGGCTTCCAACAGGCCATCCGGCGCCGCGGGGCTTCCCAGCACCAGGGCCCAGGGATAAGCCTGCTCCAGGCTGAGCTGGGACCACATCACGTCCAGCCCCGCGCCCACGGAGAGATTGCTCCGGGGCCGCCAGGCCACGGTGGGATTGACGTTGAGCGTGATCAACTCCGCGAAGTGCGGGGCCTGGTAGCGGAAGTATCCGGCTTCGGACCATTCGGTGGACAACCCAAAGGGCGCCGTCACTCCCAAGCCCAGCGCCCAGCGTCCATCCGCCAAGGGCCAGGCGGCGAACGCGGCCGGCAAAAACTTCCAGGGTTCCCGGGAGCGCTCGCTCGCTCCGAAGGGGGAGGTGTAGTCCACCCTGGCGTACACAATCCCCTGCTCATAGGCCAGTTCGGGCGCCTTGAGGTCGGTGAGGTTGGCCGGGTTGTGTTGCACCGCACTGGCGTCGTCCACGTGGGTGATTCGTCCGCCGGAGCGTCCCAAGCCAAAGGTACCAATTGTGGGGTTGCGAAAACCCTCGGCCAGGGCCGGGCCGAACCCCGGAAGGCTCAGCATTCCGAACAGCCACATCCCGTGGCTGGAAACCGCCAGCCGGCGTCCGCGCATTTTCCTGATCTCGCGGGACGGCGGGGGGACCGAACGGTGTGTGTGCGAAAGGTTGACTTTGGTCATGTAACTGCTGTTAATAACCGGCGACGCTAAGCGCGATGCGTGTGGGGGCGGCCCTTGTCGGGGCCGACGCCACAAAGTCGCTTGACGCAGCGCACGTGTTGAGATTAGCAAGTCTCCGTCCAGAGCACAAGCAGGGATTCAGAGCGGGCTTGATAGAGTAGTGGGCCAGGATGATGTGCAGGACTTGACGAAATCGGCGGACGGGAATCAGTGGCCATGGAAAACAGACCGGTCATCTCACCGACGGGCGAGGGAGAGTCTCTGGTTTTATTCCGCAACAGCCAGGGAGGAGAAGCCCGGGGAACGCTCCTGCGTCTGACCCGTGACGAGGCCGTCTTCGAGGTTTACAACCCTTACAGCATCGTCCAAGCTTCCGAGGTCCTCGACAACTTCCAGGTCTTCATGACCGACCGACTGGTGTACTCCGGCCGGGCGGTGGTTCAAGGGCTGGTAAACACCGGTCTGATGTTGGTCTGTGATGTCAGTCTGGATGATGCCTGGGTGGACGTTGACATCTTCCTGCCGGTCAACGAGCACAAGCGGCTGCTGGGCGAGTTCAACGCCTTCCAGACCGAGTGGCAGCGGGTCCAGCAGATTCTGCCGGACTACAAGGTGGTGGTGGCCGATGTGGGCAGTTTTTTCCTGGATTTGCGGCGCTGGCTCGAACGCATCGAACTGGGCATCCGTTCCAGTCCCCACGCGGACCGCACCGCCATGGAGCGCGAGGTGATCGAGCAACTGCGTCCCGAGGTGCTGCCGGCCATTGACCGGTTGTTCTGGCGCTTCGAGGAAGTGGCCAACACCGTCTCCGAGGAACTCCTGCCGCTGCACCGAACCTATGTGAAGCGGCAGTTGCATCCGTTTGTCCTGTCGGCCCCCTTTGCCTATCGGACGTACCAAAAGCCCCTGGGCTACGCCGGAGACTACGAGATGGTGAACATGATCCTGGGGGATCCCTTCCTGGGCGGCTCGCTCTTTGCCAAGGTGCTCAACGTGTGGTTACTGGCCCAACCCTCCGCCCAGGCCCACCGCAACCGGGTGACGTATCTCGCCAACCGTCTGGAGTCCGAAGTGCAGCGGGTGGCAGCCAAGGGGCGGCGGGCACGCATATTGAATCTGGGATGCGGGCCGGCCGGGGAGGTGCAGCGCTTCCTGGCCGAAAGCCCGCTATCCGATCACGCGGACCTGGTGCTGCTGGACTTCAACGACGAAACGCTGGACTTTGTGCGCCGCGTGTTGGGTGAACTGCGCGAACGCCATCACCGCCAAACCGGTCTGACCTTCGAGAAACGCTCGGTGCACCAGATTCTCAAGGATTCGGGTCGGGCGCCCGATCCCGCGGTCGCCCGGGGTTACGATTTCATTTACTGCGCGGGGCTGTTTGACTACCTGTCGGATCGCATCTGCAAGCGGTTAATGACCTACTTTTACGAGCTGCTGGCGCCGGAAGGGCTGTTGATCGGCACCAACGTGGATGCCTCCAATCCCAACCGCAACAGCATGGACCTGATCCTGGAATGGCACCTGATCTACCGGACGGCGGCCCAGTTGCGCGATCTGGCGCCGGAGCAGGCCGCTCCTGACGATTGCCAGGTCCTGCCGGACCCCACCGGGGTGAACATTTTCCTGGAAGTCCGCAAACCGCGTGAAACCTGAATCGGTCCCAAATGCGCCCCCTCTCCCGGAGGGCGACCGCGAGTTCAAGGCCGCTTGGGAGGCCAACGAGCGCGAGGTACGCATCCGCACCGGCAAGCTGGCCTGCCTGCTGGTCATCACGCTTATGCCGGCGGGGGCGTTGCTGGACTGGCTGGTTTTCAAACGGTTCCATGAGGAATTTTTTTGGCTCCGCCTGATTTGCTCGCTGTTGGTAGGCGGGGTGCTGGTCTTGCACCGGTTGAACCGGAGCATCGGCTTTTACCGCTTGCTGCAGCAGTTGATCGTGATCCTGCCGGCGGCCTGTATGAGCCTGATGATTTACCTCACCAATCGGGATCCCAACCGCCCGGAATTCATGGCCTTTTCTCCCTACTACGCCGGCTTGAATCTGATCCTGGTGGCCCTCAGCGCCGTGGGCCATTGGAATTATCGGGACAGCCTGATTTCCGTTTGTAGCGTCATCGCCCTGTACCTGATCGCCGAATGGCCCGGTCCGCACTCGCCCGCGCTGGGCGCGAATCTGTACTTCCTGCTGCTGACCGGCATCATCGTGGTGGCCGGCAACCGGGTGTTTAACCAGCTCGCCTACAACGAGTTTCTGTATCGCCATCAATTGGACCTCAGCCGGCGCGCCGCGGAGGAGGCCAATCGCAAGCTGGTCGAGCTGGATCGCGTGAAGAACCGCTTCTTTGCCAACATCAGCCACGAGCTGCGCACCCCGCTGACCCTGTTGCTGGCTCCGTTGGAAAGTTTGCTCAACGAGCGCAACCGCCGTCTGGACCCGGGCGTGCGGGACCACCTCCAGAGCATGCACAGCAACGGGCTGCGCCTGCTGCGGTTGATCAACGATCTGTTGGACCTGGTGTGCCTGGAAGCGGGGACCATGGAAGTCAGCCGCGAGCCGGTGGCCATGCGTGAATTCCTCCACGGCCTGGTCAGCGCCGTGCGCAACGTGGCCGAGGACCGAAACATCTGCCTGCAGGTGCGGGTGGCCAGCGACGTGGGCACCGTGCTGGCCGACATGGACAAACTGGAAAAGATTCTCCTGAACCTGGTGTTTAACGCCCTCAAGTTCACGCCGGCCGGGGGACGCGTGGAGATCGAATGCTTCCGCGAGGACGGGGAACTGCTCTTCCGAGTGAGCGACACCGGCATGGGCATTCCCCCCGAGAAACAGCCGTTTGTCTTTCAGCGCTTCTGGCAGGGGGATGTGTCGGCCCAGCGCAAATACCAGGGCGCCGGCATCGGTCTGGCGCTGGTCAAGGAGCTTACCGAAATCCAGCAGGGCCGCGTGGAAGTACAGAGCGAGCCGGGGTTGGGCACGCAATTTACCGTGCGCCTGCCCTATTTGGCGCCGCCGGCTGCCCCGGCGGCCGCCACACCGGCCGGTCCCGAACGGGCGGCGGAGCAACCAAGCGCACCGGCGCCCGCATCTCAACCCGAGGAAGCACTCGCGTCCGAGGCACCGGCGCTGCTCCCCACCGCGGAGTGGTTGCAGGGGCTTTATCGCCGGGCGGAACTTCAACCCACCTTCAGCCTGCTCCAGGAAACGGTGCGTCCGGCGCCGCTGGCCGACAACCGCAATCTGCCCCGCATCCTCATCGCGGATGATGAGCCGGATATGCTGCGCTTCCTGCGCGCACAATTGGAGACCGAGTACCGGGTCATCGAGGCGGTGGACGGCGAACAGGCCCTGGCCATGGCCCGGCAGTTCCTGCCGGACGCCGTGCTGTGCGACATGATGATGCCGGGGGCGGACGGCTTGAGTGTGTGCCGGCAGTTGCGGCAGAACACGGCCACCCGGGCCATTCCCGTGCTCCTGCTCACCGCCCGGGCTGACGATGAGACCAAGCTCGCCGCCCTGGAAGCGGGCGCCAGTGATTTCCTGGCCAAGCCCTTCTCGGTAATCGAATTGCGCGTGCGATTGCGCAACCTGGTCCTGGGGTCTCAGTTGCAGCGCCAACTGGCCCGACAGAACCAGGTCCTGGAATCCACGCTGAACCAACTGAAGGAAACCGAAGCTCAACTGGTGGGGGCCGAAAAAATGGCAGCGCTGGGCCGTTTGAGCGCAGGACTCATGCACGAGGTCAGCAACCCGTTGAACTTCCTCAAGACCGGCTTGCACGTGCTGCGCAGCCGACTGGCCCGGCTTTCCGAGGAACAGCGGGAACAATTTCAGGAAGTGCTCACCGATATCGAAGATGGCCTGGCTCGCGTCCAGGGCATCGTGAGCGATCTGCGCACCTTTGCGCATCCGGACCCCACCCAGCGTGACGGGGTAAGCGTGGAGGGCCTGGTGGGTGTGGCCCTGCGATTTTTGCGCCAGGAGCTTCGCAGTGGCGTGCGTCTGGACCAGGCCCTGATGCCCGGGCACACGATTTTCGCCAACCGCAACCAGTTGGTGCATGTTTTGCTGAACCTGCTGCAAAACTCGATTTACGCCGTGAAACGCAAGCAGTACCCCCCCGGGCAGGAACCCTGTATTCGCCTGGAGAGCGGCCACCGCAACGGCGTGGATTTCCTGATGGTTCGCGACAACGGCCCGGGCATTCGCCCCGAACACATGGACAAACTCTTCGAGCCGTTCTTCACGACCAAGGAGGTCGGGGAAGGCGTCGGATTGGGATTGAGCATCTGCTACCGCATCATTCAACAACACGGAGGCCGAATTAGCGTGGACAGTCGGCTGGGCGAGTACTGTCAGTTCACCATCGAACTGCCCCGCCGGGAAGCCGCGCCTAGGGCGGAAACACTGCCCGCCAGAGAAACGGGCCAAGCCGTTCGGGCCTCTGTCCTGCAAGCCGCCGCCTAAAACCGTGCACTGCATGCAAACGACCTACGATTACCAACGCTACCTGATCTTGTACGTGGACGACGAGGAGCTCTCGCTCAAATACTTCTCGCGTGCCTTCGGGGACCAGTTCCGCATCCGTACCGCGCGCAACCTAACCGAGGGGCTCCAACTGGTGCAGGCTCACGCCCCGGAGCTGGGGCTGCTGATGACCGACCAGCGTATGCCCGGGGGTAACGGCACCGAACTCCTCGAACGCGCCCGCCAGATCGCCCCGCGAGCCGTCCGCATCCTGGTCACCGCGTATGCCGACCTGGAATCGGCCATCCAGGCCGTCAACACCGGCGCCATCTACAAGTACATCACCAAGCCGTGGGAACCGCGGGAATTGGAGGCCACCCTCAAGCGCGCCCTGGAGTTCTTTATTGTCCAGCACGAACGGGATCAGCTCTTGCGCGAAAAACTCTCCGTGCTCCACGATCTGGTCATTCGCGACCGGGTCATCAGCCTGGGCGTGGCGGCGGCCGGGCTCGGCCACTACGTCCGCAACGCCCTGGTGGCGGTCCAGACTTTTCTGGACCTGGCTCCCAGCCGCCTGGAGGAGGAAAACCTGGCCACCGATCAGGTGCGCAACCCACGTTTCTGGAAGGACTTTTATCAGCACACCCGCTCGCAGGTCGAGCGGATTACCGGAATGTTGACCTTTTTGAACGAGGCCGCTCAGTCGCCTGGCGGTGCCTTCACTCCCGAGGTGCTCCTGCCGGATATTGTCCGCGCCCGGTTTACGGCTGCCCAACCGAAGTTGGCCGAACGCGGCATTTCTGCTGAACTGGATATCCCGGAGGATCTGCCGTCTCTTGAAGCCGACCGTCCGCGGCTGGAAAAGCTCTTTGACTTTCTCTTCGAGGAGGAAGCCATCTCCTTGCCCGAGAAAGGTTGGTTCCGCCTCGCCGCTCGCACCGCGTCGGGTACCCACGGGGCAGGGGAAGAGCTCGAACTGGAACTGCAGGATAACGGTCCGGGTGTCACCGGCGATTCCCTCCGGGCATTGTTCGATCCTTTTTACGCGCGCTCGGGTGACCCGCGACAGTCCGGAATCAGACTCATGGCCTGCTACTTCATTGTGTACCATCACAGCGGGCGCATCCGGCTGGAGAACCCGGGCGGTGACGGACTACGACTCAAAATTCACCTGCCGGTCAAACAGCCGCCCGCTCCGCCTCAGACCAACGAGGAAGAATTCCTCCAGCGGGTGCTCCTCAACGACCGGTTGTGGGATAAAATCCTGTCAGGAATCTGAACCAACGATTGGGAATTGGGGTAATTTTTTGCTTCCCGGTGTCGGGGAACCCTGTTAATAACTCTTGCAAATTGCACTGGGAATCGGGGAAAGTGTTGCAAACTTATGGTATTCCATCACTCAAACGGCTCACGGACTGAGCGGATGAAAAGCCAGCCGGCTTCGCGCCGGACCTTGCTGGTCGTGGACGACGAGGAGGGGCCGCGGGAAGCCCTGCGGCACATCTTCGAAAACGATTACCGGGTTCTTTTGGCCCGGGATGGGTACGAGGCCCTGGAAACGGTAAGCCGGGAACGTGTGGATGCCGCCGTGCTCGATATCTGCATGGCCGGCTTGTCCGGCATTGAAACCTTGGAGCGCATCAAACTCCGGGACCCGGCCATCGAGGTCATGTTGCTGACCGGGTATGCCGCCTTGGAATCAGCCCAAGATGCCCTGCGTCTGGGGGCCGCTGAATACCTCTCCAAGCCCTGTGATCTGGTTACCCTCCGCGCGGCGGTGGCGCGATTGATGGAACGCCGCATCGAGTCCGAGCGCCGGGCGGCCTCCCTGGCCGAAGCCGCCGCCCTCCAACGCGAACTGGAGGAACTGCGACACCGCGAACAGCGCCTCGCCGCCCAGACCGACATTTACAGTGGGGTGTTGCACGACATCAACAAGCCCCTCACGGTCATCGTGGGCCTGACCTCGCTCCTCACCCGGCAATTGCGCGAGACGCCCACGCTGGAAGGTCAGGCCATGAAGGCCTTTAGCGAGCGCTTGCAGGCCGTGGCCCGTCAGGCGGACAACGTCGCGGAGGTCGTTCAACGCTATCTCGGCCTGTTGCGTCAGAGCCGGGTGGAGACCAACCGGGCCAGTGTCAACCGCCTGCTGCTGGACCTGCGCGAGCTGCTCCAAACCTATCCCGGCCTGGATGGTCGCCGGCTAAACTTCGCCTTCTTGCCGGAGGATCTGGAAATCCACGCCCACGGCACGGATGTGATTCAGATTTTGCTCAACCTCGCGCTCAACGCCTTGCAGGCCGCGCCCGCCACCTCCCCGGTCCATATCAGCGTGCTGTGCTATCCGGATCTCAAAACCGCGCTTCGGCAGAGCGGGGTGACCGAGGCCCGACTCCTGCGCGCAAGCGACCACGACCCCGACGCCCCGCAGGTGGCCTTTCGTGTTGCCGATGCCGGGCCGGGCATGCCTGCGGACGTGCTGGAACGCCTGTTGGACAACCGGCCACACTCAGCCGAGGCGCCGCGCCGCCGGGGGCTGGGCTTGAGCTTTGCCAAACGCCTGATCCTGCTCAACCGCGGGGCTCTGATGGTCAATACCGAGGCCGGCCAGGGAACCACGGTGACGATCCTGCTCCCCTGGTGGATTCCGGCCAACACCCCGGTTCGGGTCTCGAACTGATCCGGATGGCCCCGTTGTCCCCGAAAGCAAAAACCGCGGCATGAAGAATCGCCGGCCGCGGCGCCGGTGGAAGGTTGGCAAATACCGCCGTGTGCCTTTCGAGGGGTTACCACGCTCGCTCGATTGCGCGGCGCTTCCACAAAAACTCGAACAAGTTGCCCTCGTGGGGTTGATCCCACGAAATTTTCATGGTTGAGACCGGGCCGATGTTCAACCGCTCAATCTCCGGAAAAGCTTCCAGATCGGCCAGGAAGGCCGGATCGCGCGTGATGGCTGTACAGACCAGGGTGTAGCCGATCCGGCTCAGCATCTCCCGCTGGGGCACTTCCACCACGCTGGCGTAGGGAAACAAGAACTCCCGGTTGGCCAGCGGATGCTCAAACGAGTCGCACCAGATGATGGTGGGCCGCAGATAGGTCCCGCCCTCAAATTCCACGCGCCGCGGCCCGCCGCGATACCGCGCCGTGACGTCCTCGGCACCCGGTGTTTTAAGACCTTCCTCGATTTGCGCGTCAATGGACTCCGCCATTTTCGGGTTGGCAAAGCCGCTCAGCCGCGCCTGCGGATCCTCCGGGTGGGAGGGCTGCACCGGTCCCAGCTCCCGCGCCAGCGCGTCGGCAATCTCCCGCCCGGACCGGGGCACCACAATGGCACTCGCATTAATGCATGAGCGGCCCCCGTTTTCGCTGATCGAGTGCACCATCACCTCCAGATAATCCCGCCACTGCTCGATGCAATCCTCGCCGATGAGAATCTTGCTCCAGCCCGGACCGTGAATCTGGATGGCCGGATTGTGGGCATACTGTGCCGTGGTCGAGCGGTCGCCAAAAATCAGGGCCCGCCCGCACTGGTTCAAAATCGTGGCCGCTCCTTCGTGGTCCGTCGGGTAAAAGCCAAAGGCTTCCGCGGGCGCGCCGGCGGCCACAAATGCCTGGATCAGTCGCCATGGTGTCCAGGGCTCATCACGCCCCGGTTTGATCACCACCGGCGTCTTCAGGGCGATCGCCGGCAGCCAGAGGGAATTCACCGCCGGCGAGTTGCTCGGCATCACCACCCCCAGCGCCAGCGCGGTGGGCACGAAGCTCAGGCGGGTCCCGAACTGCTCCCCATACCCCCGGTCCAGAATGGCCCAATCCAGCCCCCGTGACAGCCCGTTGAGGATTTCCCCCATGTGGGTGAGGGCGTAATGGATCTTTTCCATGTTGCGCCGCACCAGATTCCAGGGAAGCCCGCTGGTGGCGCTTAGCGTGGCCACGTAGTCTTCAGGCGACTGGGTATGCCCCTGATCGCCCAACGGCAGGGTTCCGTGCAAAAACAGTTCGCCAGCCCGTCGGGACAATTCAATCAGCTCCGCGACCGAACGGCCTCGCAGAAACGCCCGGCTGGCCGCCAAACGGCTCAGGTCTCGTCGGACCAGGCCGCCGTTGACCAGGGACACCCGCCCCTTGACCTCACCGGTACGGTGGTCTTTGACCTGGATTTGTTCCAAACTGGCGTAGGGCCGGCCCAAACGCAGCGCCGGCAAATGCGGTATGTGACTCATTGCTCAGTAAAGGCCGCCAAGGTAGCAGACTGCGCGGTTCCGGCCAGTCCCGAGTCAATTTTCTGCCCGAGCCGGCGCCGAGGCCAAGCCGACCATGCCACGGCCGGTCCCGGGCGAGCCATGGAAACGCAATCTCGAGGGTGTCCGTGCCAGTTTGCCCGCAGCGCGTTTGCGAAACCTTCCACCTGCTCCATCTTGCAACGCGCCGGACCGTGATCCATCACTGTCTCGCGCACCCTAAGCTGCATTCAAACCATGGCCAAGAAACTGCAACTGCATCTGAAACCTGGCGACCCTGCCCCCGATTTCACCGCGCCCACTCAGACCGGCGAGACGGTCAGTCTGGCCCAGTTCAAGGGAAAGCAGCCAGTGGTTCTGTATTTTTACCCCAAGGATGACACGCCCGGCTGTACCCGTGAGGCCTGCGGCTTTCGCGACTCGTGGGCCGAACTGAAAAAGGCCGGCGCAGCCGTGCTCGGGGTCAGCACCGACTCCGTCCGTTCCCACGCCAAATTCGCCGAGAAATACCGGCTGCCCTTTCCCTTGTTGGCCGACGAGCAGCGCAAAGTGGTGACCGCCTACGGCGTTTGGGGAGAAAAGACCTTCATGGGCCGAAAGTACAAGGGGACCCATCGTGTGACCTTCCTCATCGGCACGGACGGTCGCATCGCCCGCATTTGGGATCAGGTCAAACCCGAGCAACACGCCGCCGAGGTCCTTGAAGCGATAAAGCAACTGCCCGAGCGTTCCGGGGCGCCCGGTTGAAGTATCCTCCAGCGGTTGGCCCCGCTTCACTCTTCACGGACTGCCGATGAATCCTTTTGTGGCAGCAACCCAAGAGAACACACTGCTAAAAATCCCGCCTGTCGGCCGTGAGATTGGCCAAGAAAGAATTGCAGCGGTACGCGCGGAGAGACTGGGTTGCCGACGACCGTTCGGGAATTCAGCGCACTTCCTTCTCGTCCAGCCGGCGGATCAGACGGCCATGCTGGTCCACCAGGTAATACTCGGGCACCTGCAAGGTGCGGCCGTCCGGTGTGGTTTCGGTGCGCCAGTGGCAAACGACTCGTTGGGTCGGGTCATGCTTGAACGGCTGATCGGCGGCGGCCGCCGCGCCTTCTCCCACCCCAACCACCGCCCCGGCCACGTTGCCGGCCACGGCGCCCACGCCGGTGCCGATCACGTTTCCCACAGCCGGGCCGGGTGCGCGGGGATTGGTGACCCGGCGATCCGTCGCGCAACCGGTGCTCAGACCGGTCGCCACCAGGAAGGGAAGCCAGAGGGTGCGCATGCGGTGAGAGGGGCGTTAGAAGCCCACCGTCGGCCGGGAACCCTGTTTAACAATCGTCTTTTCGTCCTCCCAGACGGCGATGCCCTCCGGAGTCTTGGTCAGGGAGAGCTGGAAAACGTACGCCACTTGCCGGACATTTCCGGCGCGGGTGTAGTTCTCGATGATCTTGCCCGAGAGGGTGTAGTCCGGACGCCGTGTGGCGCCGGCGCTGGAGCGGGCCAGCAACTGCTGTTCCTCCGCCGCCAGCGGGTCTTCCGGCCCGCCGTAAGCAATGGTGGTGCTGGTCCAAACCTTGCCCGTGCGGAGGAGGTCCACGCGGATTTTCTTCACCAGCAAATCGGTGTCCAATTGCTGGCCGGTGTTGTTTTGAATGCGGCTGATAGCCAGCAGCGCCGGCTCGCCGGGCACGCCGCTCTTGAGCAGCCCCGGATTGATGAGATGGTCAATGAGCGAAGCCACCATGGTGTCGGCGGCCCGCGCGAAATCCTGGATGTTGATCTGGTCCAGCGTGGTGACCAGCCGCGAACTGCCGGGCTCCACGTAGGCGGTCTTCGGCGAGGAGCAGGCGTTGAGCAGGGTCAGCGCGGCCAGTGCAAGACAGGCGAAAAAGCGGATCATGGCGGTCACTGGGCAACTGGTTCGAGGAACACAATGCGGAAATCCTTGGCCTGCGGAGTCGGCGCCGTGGCCGTGATGTAGGCCGTCTCCCGGCCTTCCAACTGGCGCGGCACGGCGACCGCGGAGGGCGACTGCAACAGCATCCCGTTCTGGTCAAACCACTGCACGCGCCAGGTAAAGCGCTTGGGACTGCGGGTGGTGTTCTGGATCTCCACTTGGACCTTGAGGTGTCCGCCCGCGTCGGTGGCGGTGTTCACCCCCATAACCCGCACCGCTTTGCGCAGGGATGGGTCGGTCTGCACCCGCAGGTCGGCCAGCATTTCACGCTGCGCGGTCGGTACGGCGGGCTCGACCGTGTTTACCGTGGTGGAGCTGCACGCGGTCAACAACCCCACGCAACATGCCAGGAGCGCCAGGGGGCGCAACGGTTGGCAATCGGTCGTTTTCATCTGAGCCGAAACTGATGGATCCACAGCGGACCACCGGCCCGCACGGATTTTACATAAACCACATTCACCACCCCGTCAATCAAGGGCACCGTGACCGGCGCCTGCCCGGGCGCGGTAAGGGTGACGCGGCGCTCGGACGGCGTATTCACCCGCGCCACCTGGAACTCCTTTGGCAGCGTGGTCCACGACCGGGTATCGGCAATGTTCATTGCCGCCTGCACGGCCGCGGTCATCAAGCGCGCCAACAGCCCCACCCCCTCGTCCTGCCGGCGGGCGGTGTCACTGATGGCCCATCCCGCGGCCGCCTTGGCCACGGTGGCGATCAGGGTTTTGGTAATGATGGCGGGCAGTTCGTCCTGAAAATCCCGCGCGATGATTGCGTCCATGCTCGCCACCAGGGTGGTCGCCTGCTGCTCCCCTCCAGCACGGACCTCCAGATGCGGCAGATGACCGCCGTGAAACACCAGCCGCGGAAACGCCGCCCCTACGTAGGACACATCGGCCACCAGGATGGGAATGTCCAGTGGCACCTGCTCGCGGCTGGCGGCGCGGCCGGTTTCGAAAATCACGTAAGTCAGCGGTGCTGGATTCACCCCCCCGCCGGACGCGGCCGCCGCTTCGGCCAGGGTCAGGTCCGCCCGCACGGCGGCGTTGTCTTGCGCCACCGCGGCCACACGTCGCAGCGACAGGATCGCACGCTCCAGATCCGAGCCTCCCGCCCCGGCGTACAGGAAATACAACCCGTCCAGGTACACTGTGAAGGGATTCACGTATTCCGCGTAAGCCTGGAAACCCTCCAGCGGGCGTGACAACTCGGCCACCACCGCGTTGAAGCGCGGATCGTTGCGCGTGCGCTCGACCGCCTCCGCGTGGCCCGAGTTGCGCGCTGCCTCCCGGGCCTCCTCAATCCGCCGCTGATTCTCCGCCACGGCGTCCTGCTGCCGCTGGTGGGCGCGGATCAGCTCCGGCCGGGCCCGCTCCGCCTCCCCGAGAGCCAGGAAGTTCAGCGCCTTGTAGGTGTGGAGCATGATCTTGTCGTAGGCGCGCCCCTCGTAGGGCAGGTTCTGCTGGTTGGAGAACATGGCCGCGACCTCGGTGCCCAGCCGTACCCTGGCCCGGCGTTCATAATCCTCGATGCGCGCGGCGGCGGCCTCAAAATGGCGGTTGCTTTCCGGGAATCGGCTCACCGCCCGCTCGGCGGCGCCCGCTTCCAGATGCCAGATCACTGCGTCTTTGGTGCCGGCCTTTTGCCCCGCTCGACGGGCGAACGCACGGGCTGCCGCGGTCGCGTCCCCGGCGGCCCAGGCACTGGTCATTTCCCGACTCTGGGTTGTGTAGGTTTGACAACCCGCCGTGAAGAGCACGAGGAGCAACGCCACCACCCGCCACGCCCCCGCGGAGCTGGGCGACAAGGAGCTCGACCGCGGACCTGGTACAACCCCGCGGTCGGCCGGTTGGACCCAACGGAGCGTGAAAATCCCTGACCCGTTCATCGAACGCGGCCAAAGTGTCGCGCTCGCTCGGGGATTCAAGCGGAATATCGCCCGGGCGACGACCCGTATCGGCTTTGCCGTGCTTCCGAATTCGGGGGCGGTGAGACCACGCCTACACCGTGGAAAACCAGCGTTCTCTTGATGCTCCGGCCCGGGTTCGTTCCTGGGCCGGTTGGTTTTAGAGCGCACCGCAGACAAGGGCAGGTGCGCGTTCCCGAGACCGGCACTGCCGGGCACGCTTCGGCTGCAGCCCGTCGCCGCAGCCGTCCGCAGGCTGTGGTGGGCTCGTGCAATCACCGGCATCATTGCCGGAGAACTTGCACGCAGTGCTGACGCGCTCGCCGGCGGAGGAGTTTGGTCAACCGGGGCGGGGGACACCCCATACCCCGGTCACGCGCATGCGGGCCGCTTTGCCAAAGCCGCCGGCCGGGACAACGCCGTACCTGCGGGCGTTGAATCTCGATGGAATAACCCACAACGGCCAACGCATAGGTTGCAAGACTCGCCGATTCGAAAGAGAGGAGCTGCTCCGGGGAGTGCTCACGCCCGGTCCGGCTCGCGGGGCTTCGCCGTGCCGGCGCACGCCTCAACCAGAGGAAACCCGAGCAGGGACGCGAGGCGCTGCGTCCGGAGTCCGAACGCGGCGGCCAGCGCGCGGACTTTGCCGGCGCGGCCCTCCGCCGGACCGGCAGGGACCCGGCGGCGGGCGGCGATCATCAGGTTTTTGGCCGTGTGCTCCGGGCTGACGAACTCGAAGACTTGCGTGGCGTACCCCGCCCACTCGAGCAGGGCGGCGCGCAGGGCATCGGTGACCAGTTCCGCCTGCCGCTCGCGGAGGATGCCGTGGCGCAGCAGCGGGTCCAGTGGCGGTCCCGCCCGCAACTGCGGCCGCAGTTCCTTGTGGCAGCACGGCGCGGCCAGGATCACCGCGACGCCGGCCTGCACGCCCCGGGCGAGGGCGTCGTCCGTGGCCGTGTCACAAGCATGCAAGGCCACCAGCACTTCCACCTCCGGGAGAGCGGCCGAGGCGATGGTGCCTGTTTCAAATTCGAGCCCCTCGCATCCCAGTTGGCGGGCGATCCGGTTGGCGGAGTCCACCAGGTCCTGACGGGCTTCGATGCCGCGCACCCGGGTCTTCCAACCTGAGCGGTGCAGCCAATCCCAGGCGGCGAACGTGAGGTAGCCCTTGCCGCAGCCCATGTCCACCAACCGCACCGGTTCGCCGCGGGGAATCGGCAGGCCGGTCAGTTGGTGGCTGAGAATCTCGGTGAACTTCTGGATCTGCCGGAATTTCGCAGCCCGGGACTCACGCACCCGACCATCGGGGTGGGTCACTCCCAGCGCCGCCAACCACGGAACGCGGGGATCGAGAAGGTAATGGCGGACTCGGTCGTGCCGCCAGTCCGCTGGAGTCGCATGCTCGGGCGGACGCCGCCGCAGATGAAACTCGCCGGAGTCCGAGCGCTCAAGTTCAAGGACCTGAGCCGTGGTAAAGAGATACGCCCGGCCGAACTCGCGGGTGAGCCGGTTCGCAATCTCTTGACGGGCCGCGTCCAGGGGGAGGTTGTGGGTCTCGTCACGCGTGGCATGGTGGAAGATCATCGCCAAGCGGGGACCCGCACGCAGGGCCACGGGCCGGATCACGAGCCGGCGCAAGGTGGGCTCGGCGTTTGGCGTCCGCGGGACGAGCGTGAGCTTCACAAGAGAGCCGTCCATGAAGGTCCGTTCCAGGGCAGCCAGGAAATCTGCGAGCTCGGGCGGCATGTAAGGCAGGCTAGCCGGGAAGCGCGCAACAAACAAGCACCCCTCCCGGTCGCGCTCTCGCCCATCACCTGGGACCGACGGTTGCGCGCTGGCATTTTTCCCTCGTGCGAACCCGGGGCGCCCGCGGCGCGGAAAGGGGAGCAAACGCTGGCTCCGGTGCCTATTCGGCAGGGATAGGCTTCCACCCCGGACGCTCCTGCGCGGCCAGCCGCGCGACGGCGTCTGCCACGACGGAGGGCTCCAGTCGCCGCATACAGGCGTGGGGTTCGACCAGCCGGGTGCGGCAGGTCTTTTGGAAACAGGGACTGCAGGGCACGGCGCTGCGCAACACCACGTGCCCGTCACCGTACGGGCCGGTGTACCCGGGGTCGGTAGGGCCGAACAGCGCCACCACCGGCGTGCCCACGGCCACGGCGATGTGCAGCGGCCCGGTGTCCGTGGAAAGCACCACCCGCGCGCGGCGGAATACGGCCGCGAGGGTTTTGAGCGAGGTTCGTCCGTCCAGCCGCCGCACTGGCGACCGCTGGACGGCGGCCACGGCGTCCAGCGCCGCGCGGTCCTCCGCCGCGCCGGTCAGCACCACGGGCAGTCCGCGCAGGGCCAGGGCATCGGCGGTCTGCGCGAAGCCTTCCGGGGTCCAGTTCTTGGCGGGCCAGCGGGTCAGCACACTGGCCGCCACGAAGGGGACGCCTGCGGGGAGGCCCAGTTCGGCCAGCAGCGCCGCCGCCTCGCGCTCGTTCTCCGGCAGGATGGGAAAGTCGTAGCGCAACGGCAACCGGGGCAGGCCGAGCCCTTCGAGCAACTGCAGGTTGCGCTCGACGGCGTGGGCGCGGGGATCGCGCACCGGCACGCGCCGGTTGCAGGCCAGCCAGGCCCATTCTCGACGGCGGTGTCCGGGCCCGTAACCGGCTTTTTCCGCCGCGCGCGCGGCTGCGACCCACAGCGCGCTTTTGGCCAGGCCCTGAAAATCCACCACCAGGTCGAAGCGCGTGTCGCGCAGCTCCCGCAGGAATTCCCGGAGCAGCCGCCCCGCGGCCGGCAGGCGACCGGCGCGCAACAGCCCCGTCCATTTTCGCCGGGGCCAGACGAGGATGCGATCCAGGGCCGGATGTCCGCGGAGGATTTCGAAGGCGGGGGGCTCCGCCAGCCAGGTAATCCGCGCCGCGGGCCAGTGCCGGCGCAGGGTGGTCAACGCGGGCAGCGTGTGAACCACGTCCCCGAGCGAACTCAGTTTGACGATCAGAATGTTCACGGCGCAGCCGCTCGTTCACCACGCGGAGGCCAGCAACAGCAACGGGCGGGGGCGAGGGGTCCAAAACGAGAATCCCTTCAGCCGCATTTGGTAGGCCGGTTGCACCCGGCACAGCCACGCCACGATGTCCTTTGCATGAGCATCGCAGTGATAGGTGGTCACGGCCAGTTGCGGCGCCGCGGTCCGGATCAGCTCTTCCGCGCCGCGCAACACGTCGAAGTCCGCCCCTTCGGCGTCAATCTTGATCAGGTCCCTCCGGCTCAACGCCAGTCCTTGCGCGCGGCAATAGTCCTCCAACCGGATGGCGGTCACCTCGATTCCCGTTTCGGTGGCGGCGTCAACCCGGCCGGCCTCGGCGCCGCCTGTGAGGTCGAAGCGCACTGGACCGGCCTGCGCGCCGACGGCCAGCGGTTCGATGTGGAGGCGTTCGGTCACGCCGTTGGCCTCGGCGCCGCGTCGCAGCAGGGCCTGCATGGTCGGCGACGGCTCGAAGGCTACCACCCGGCCCGCCAGCCCCTGCCGCAGCACGCGAAAGGCAAACAGACCCTCGCACGCGCCGATGTCCAACACGCAACTGTCCGGGGTCAGGGACACCGGCGGGGTGGTGTAGTGGTGCGGATTGCGCGGCGTGAGTTCCTGCTCGATCAGAAACCAGAGGTTTGGGTCGGGCGGCGTCGGCCAGAAGAATTGCAGGTCGCCAGGTCCGGGCAGGCGCACGCGCCAGGCTCCGTCCTCGGCGGCGGTCTGCGCGTGCCGGAGCAGCGCGCGCGCCGCGGCGCGGTGGGTGAAGCGTGCCGGCAGGATCACGCGGTGAAATTGCAGGGTCGCGTCCCGAATCCGGAACAGGCCCGGATACTGGCGGCGCAGTGACAGCCAGGTCCGAACGGCGGTCAGGCCTTGCGTCAGCGGGTTCTTCATGCGAGACGGGCGCGTTCCACGCGGTGAAGGGCGCAGAACGTCAACCCCAGCAACAGTCCTTCTGCCCCCAGATTCAGCCAGGCGGCGGCGGCGATGCCGTGGCGGGGGATCAGCCACAGGTTCAGGACCAACGCCAGGGCGACCACGGGGGCGACACATCCCACGGCCAGCCATTCGCGGTAATTGGCATACAGACCCCAAACGAGCAAACCGCTGGCCACGGCGAAAAACTTGGCCGCCAGCAACTGGGGCAGGACCTCCGCCGCCGGCAGAAAAGCCCGGCCCCAGAGCAGGAGAATGATCGGTTCGCGCGCCAGCCACATCACCACCAGGCACAGGCCGCCGGCCAGAACGAAGGCGCCGGTCAGCGCCCGCAGCCGCCGGCGCAGCAGTCCCGGAGACGCCGCACGCCAGCGGATGATGTGCGGGTTGAGCATGAGCGCGAAGTAACTGAGAAACACCTGCACCGTGGCCACCAACATGGCGGCGGAGCGGAAGTAGCCGGCCTGGCGTTCCCCCAGCAACCACAGGCAGAGCGGCAGGTTCATGTTGATCAGGGCGCTGTAAAGCAGGTTGAAGGTCCACGTGGGCCGGGCCTCGCGAAACAGCCGCAGCGCCAACCCGAAACTGGCCGGCTGAAACAACCGCCGCGCCACCCGCCGGTGAATCCATCCCCACACCCCGGCGGTGCTTGCGGCGTTCAGGATCAGCAGCACCACCAGGTCGCTGCCCACGGGCTGACCCGGACGGAAGGCGATCACGAACACCGCGCTGGTGGCGACGGTGGTCGCGTTTTGCACCAGCGAAAACCACGGCATCCGGTCCGTGGCCTGGTAGAACCAACTGTAACCCACGGTGAGAAACGCCAGATGCCAGGCGCCAAACCACCAGACCCAGCGCACCGTCGCCGGCCCGGGCAGCAGCAACAGCAGACCGCTGCTCACCGCCAACGCCCCCGCGGCCAGGAACACCCGGAGGGTGAACATCGCCGGGGTGATGTCCTCCAGCCTCACCGTCCCGGCGGCCACGTGCCGCACCGCCACGATGTCCAGGCCGAAGTCCAGTACCAGTTGGGCAAACAGCACCGCGGCCAGCACCGTGCCCGAAATGCCGACGTTCTCCGGCCCCAAACAGCGGAAGGCGTAGGACAATCCGGCCACGCCGATCAACTTGCCCAGCACCTGCCAGAGGGCGGCCCAGCCGAAGGCTCGGACAAAACGCCCGGCCGCCGCGCGCCAGGAAACCTCCGTTCCGGCGTCGGCGATGCCGGAATCGGTGGATTCATCCGGATTGGAGACGGCTCGGCGCATGGATTCCGCAAGCCCACTTTGCCGCAGTTCGAACTAAACGCGATACAAACTTCGCGCGTCGGTCGGGATTGGGGGCCTCGTCAGCCGATGAATCCCAGCCCGGGATTGACGCGCGTTCGGACGCTCCGCAGTTTGCGGGCTCGCGCATGACCCAATCTCAGGCTGCAACCATTCGTCCGCCGGTGGTGCTCGGGGTCGAAGCCGGCGGCACCCGCACCGTGGCGCTGGCTGTGGACGCTGCCGACCGCGTGCTGGCCCGGGTGGAAAGCGGTCCGGCCAACCTGCGGCTGCTTGACGATGACCGGTTACACGCACACCTGGCGGAGTTGGCAGCCCGGTTGCCCCGGCCCACCGCCGTGGGCATCGGCATGGCCGGGGCTCGGGAAGAGTCGGACCGCCGCCGCATTCGCCAGGCGGCGGAGGCGGTCTGGCCTGATGTTCCGACGTGGGTGGGCAACGATCTGGAGACGGCGTGGACGGCTGCGGGCCGACTGCCCGAGGGATTCGCCGCGCGGGTGGTGGTGATCAGCGGCACGGGCTCGTGCTGCTACGGCCGGAACGCGGCGGGCCGCGAAGCCAAAGTGGGCGGATGGGGGCACTGGCTTGGCGACCGCGGCAGCGGCTACGACGTGGCTCTGTCCGCCCTGCGGCGGGTGGTGGAGGCATTCGATCAGACCGGGCACTGGCCGGCATTGGGCGCGCGCCTGCTGCGCGCACTGGCTTTGAACGAACCCAACGACCTGGTGAGCTGGCTCTCCGCCGCCGGCAAGGCGGAGGTGGCCGCCCTGGCGGTGGAGGTGTGCGCGGCCGCGACGGCAGGCGATCGCCTGGCCGCGAGTGTTTTGCGGGCTGCGGCAGAAGCGCTCGCCGTCCAGGCTGATTGTTGCGCGGCGCGACTGGCGGGCGCGCCGCGGCGGGTGGAATTTGTGCTCACCGGGGGGATGCTCAAGCACCAGGGACGCTTTGCCGCCCTGTTCCAGAGGCGGCTCAAGGCGGCCCGGCCCCGGGCAACAACGCGGCGGCTGAACCGGGAAGGAGCGTGGGGAGCGGCTGTCCTGGCGCGCGCCCTGGTGACCGGGGCTGCCAATCAAGGGCCATCTCCCGACTCCGCCGGAGAGGCGCACGCACCGCCGGCGACGCTCGCAACGGTCGTCGAGAATTTCCCTCTCCCCGAGGCCACCGCGCCCTCACCAACCGAGGCGCGCCATCCGCGTTCACGGCGACTGGACCGGATGTCGCTGTCCGAGGCGGTGGACCTGATGTTGCGTGAAGAGGCCCGACTGCCGCGGGCCCTGCGGGCGGAGCGGGCGCGCATCGTGCGCTTGATCGGGCTGGCCGCGTCGGCCCTGCACCGCGGGGGGCGGGTAATTTACGTGGGTGCCGGCACCAGCGGGCGTCTGGGCGTGCTTGACGCCAGCGAATGCCCGCCCACCTTCAGCGCGGACCCCGAGCAGGTCCAGGCCATCCTCGCCGGCGGGCAGACGGCGTTGTGGCAGTCTGTCGAGGGCGCGGAGGACGACGCTACGGCGGGCGCGCGCGCGGTGGTTTTTCGCCGGGTGGGCCCGCGGGACTTGGTGGTGGGCATCGCGGCCAGCGGCCGCACACCGTTTGTGTGGGGCGCGCTGCACGCGGCGCGCCGGGCCGGGGCGCGCACCGCGTTGATTTGCTTCAACCCGCACCTGCGGTTTGCGCCCGGCGCCCGACCGGATGTGGTCCTGGCGCCGCGGATCGGCCCGGAAATTCTCACCGGCTCCACGCGGTTGAAAGCCGGCTCGGCCACCAAGTTGCTGCTGAACATGGTTTCGACCCTGAGCATGGTGCGGCTGGGCAAGGTGGTTGAAAACCTGATGGTGGACGTGCGGCCCCGCAACACCAAGCTGCGGGCGCGGGCGGTACGCATCCTGCAGATTTTGACCGGTTTGCCCGCCGAGCAGGCCCGGGCCGCTCTGGAGCAGAACGGTTGGCAGATCAAACGGGCCTGGCGTCGGCTCGGGCAACGGCGGTGATCCTCCGCAAAGCTGGAAGGTCTGGCAGTCTCCGGGCGCCGGCCTGGCCCGGCCTGGCTGGCGGCTGGTTCGTGCTTGGAACTTTTCCGGCGCTACGGCAGCCTTGCCGCCATCTCATGAGGCATACCGGCTCGAATCCAACCAGAACGTGGCCTCGCAACTTCCGAAACCCGGGGCTGCGATTGCTGTTGGCAGCTTTCTTGGCGGGGGGGGTCCCGGGGCGCGGGGCGGACAGCACCTTTCGCTTCACGCCCACAAGCGAAACCTCCCTCGGGTTGTGGGAAGATGAGCGACCGGTGTTCGTGTACAACCACGGGGTCATTCAACGGCCCGGCGTTCCCGCCGACCGCGCCCGCAGCACGTACGTGCATCCCTTGTACGGGCTGGATGGGGAAGAGCTGACCGATGATTTCCCGGCGGACCACCATCATCACCGGGGTCTGTTTTGGGCGTGGCCGCACGTGCGAGTCGAGGGCCGAGACTATGATTTGTGGATGCTGCGTGGGGTGCGGCAGCAGTTCGAGCGCTGGCTGGCGCGCGACACCGCCGCCGGGCAGGCCGTGCTGGGGGTGGAAAACGGGTGGTACGTGGGCGAGCGGCGGATCCTGCGCGAGGAGGTCTGGTTCCGCGTCCGGCCCGCCCGGGACGATCACCGCGTGATTGACGTGGTCTGTGCCTGGACGCCGCTGGAAAGCGCGGTGACGCTGGCCGGGGCGGAAGGCAAAAGTTACGGGGGATTGACGCTGCGGTTTGCTCCAAACCGCCAGACCGTCATCACCACACCGCTGGGACAGGGGGGGGAAGATCTGGCCGTGACCCGCCTGCCCTGGGCCGACCTGTCCGGGCACTTCGCGCGGGGGCCGGCGGGGGCGGCCATCTTGATCGCCCCCAACCACCCGGATTACCCGCCCACCTGGCTCACCCGCCATTACGGCGTGTTGTGCGTGGGCTGGCCGGGTGTGGAACCGCGCACATTCCCGCCCGGCGAAACCATCCGGTGCGCCTACCGGCTGTGGATTCACCGCGGCTGGGCCAGCCCGGAACAGGTGGAGCGCGTGTATGCGGACTACCGGGCCGATGGAGAAGCGCACGGCGCCTGGGCGCCCGCCGTCAGCGCGGCTGCGATGCCCGGACCGTTGCGCGCCGAGCTGCTGGAGGATCGGCTGGTGGTGCAGGCCCGCGGGCGGCTTTTCACCGAATACCGCTTCGGGTCGGATACCAAGTCCCCGCATTTTTTCCCGGTACTGGGGCCACGCTCCGGACGTTCGGTAACCGCCAGCGGAATCGAGCCCTACCCGCATCATGCCTCGATCTTTCTGGGATGCGACCGGGTCAACGGTGGCAACTACTGGCAGGAAGGGCCCGAGCGGGGGCGCATCGTTTCCCGCCAGGTGCGGCTGGTGCGCGACCGGGGCGAACAGGTGGAATTTGAGCAGGATTGCGTGTGGGAACGTCCGGGAGCCGAAGCGCCGTTCAAAGACCGGCGTCGCATCACGCTCCGGTCACCGGACCCCGACGTGTATTTCCTGGACTGGGAAGTGCGCCTGACCGCGCGCGTCCCGGTGAAGATCGAGAAGACCAATCATTCGCTGTTTGCCGTGCGCGTGGCGCCGGACCTGGCGGTAACGAGGGGCGGCGTCCTGCTCAACGCGCACGGCGCCCGCGCGGAGGCCGGCACCTTCGGCCAGCCCGCGCCCTGGGCGGCGTTTGGCGCCCGGCGCGAAGCCGGCCCGGAATGCGTGGCGTTGTTTTCCCATCCGCGCAACCCGTGGTTCCCTGAGCGCTGGTTCACGCGCGACTACGGATTCATGTCGCCCACTCCCCTGAACTGGTTGCCGCCCGAGGGCTTCAGCTTGGCCGCGGGAGAAGTTCTCGCGCTGCGCTACCGGGTGGTGGTGGCGGCCGAGGAGGTCACTTCACCCCGGCTGGCTGAATGGTTTAAAGCCTGGTCGGCCGAGTGAACCCGGCCCGGTCGTGCCGTCGCCGGGCCGATTTTCGAACCGGCCCTGCCTTCCGGGGCGAGCGCCCATCAGGCATGGGCCGGAGGCGGGCTCGCGCGGGGCGCGATCTGCCAGGTGCGATACGACCCGCTGAGGTTGCGCACGTTGAACCCGTGCTGGCTGAGTAATCGGCAGGCGAAGTAGGAGCGTTGCCCGCTTTGGCAACTGACGATGATCTCACGGTTTCGCGGCAGCTCGGCCAGGCGGGCGCGCAGTTCCGACAGGGGAATGTGCCACGAGCCGGGGATGTGTCCGGCGGCACGCTCGGCGGCGCTGCGCACGTCGAGAATCACCGTGCGGGTCGGGTCTAATCGGTCGAGTTCGTGCCAGTGAGCCAGCCGCACGTCGCCACGGAGCACGTTTTGCGCGGCCATGCCGGCCAGGTTCACCGGGTCCTTGGCCGAGCCGTAGGGGGGCGCGTAGCACAGTTCGAGGTCGGCCAGGTCGTGAACAGTCAGGCCGGCTTTCAGTGCGGTGGCGATGACGTCCACGCGTTTTTCCACGCCTGCGGCGCCCACTGCCTGGGCGCCCAAAATCCGACCGTCCTGCGGATCAAAGAGCAACTTCAACGCGAGGGGCTGCGCTCCCGGATAGTAACCGGCGTGGCTGGGCGGGTGCAGGTGCACCGCCTGGAAGGGACGCCCACAGCGGCGGAGAGCGGCCTCGTTGACGCCGGTGCAGGCGGCGGTCAGTCGAAATAACCGCAAGACCGCTGTTCCCAGGCTGCCACGGTAAGTGGCGGGGCAACCGAAGATGTTGTCTGCGGCGATGCGCCCCTGTCGGTTGGCCGGTCCGGCCAACGGGATGAGCTGCCACTGGCCGGTGACCGCGCACCGCACCTCGATGGCATCGCCCACCGCCCAGATGGCCGGGTCGCTGGTGCGCAGATGGTCGTCCACACGAACGCCGCCGAGCGCGCCGATTTCCAAGCACGCTTCGCGGGCCAGGGTCGCGTCCGGCTTCACGCCAAGGCCCAGGATGACCAGATCGGACGGGAGACGCTGTCCGTTGCGGAGCACCACCACCGAAGCGGCAGCCGATTCGCCCGGGGCGGGCGGTTCAAAGCCCACCACTGGCGAGCCCAAGTGCAACACCACGCCCTGGGAGCGCAGTTCCGCATGCAGCCAGGCGGCCATTTCGGGATCCAGCGGCGCCATCACCTGCGGGAGCGCCTCGACCACGCTCACCTGCAGGCCGCGGCGATGCAACTGCTCGGCCATTTCCAGACCGATGTATCCCCCGCCCACCACCACCGCGCGGCGCGGCTGACGGGTGCGAATCCAGTCGAGGATGGCGTCTGCGTCCGGCACAGTGCGGACGAGGAAATGGCCCGGACGGCGCAGGCCGGGTAGGGGAGGCTCGATCGGACGCGCCCCGGTGGCCAGCACCAGGGCGTCGTAGGATTCGGCATACTCGCGCCCGGTGGCGAGTTCCCGCACGGTGACGATCCGCCGCTCCCGGTCCACAGCCACCGCTTCGTGGCGCACCCGCACGTCGAGATGGAAGCGCGCCCGCAAACTCTCCGGGGTTTGCAGCAGCAGCGACTCACGCTCGGGGATTTCCCCACCCACGTGGTAGGGGAGGCCGCAGTTGGCAAAAGACACGTAGGGGCCGCGCTCCAGCATTACGATGGAGGCGGTTTCAGACAGGCGACGGGCGCGGGCGGCGGCACTGGCGCCGCCGGCCACGCCGCCCACGATCACCAAACGCAGGGCGGACATGGGGTCAGGCGGTCGGAGAATGGAGCTGCTGCCAGCGCGCGCGCAACAGGTGGTGGAGGCGCTTGCGGCAGGCGGCGGGAATCTCGATCGCCTGGCCCTGCTTGTAGATGGTGATGGTCTGGCGGATGTTGTCCACCACCACCTGGCACGGGTTGCAGCCCCGGAGGTGCTGCTCCAACTCGGCGCACACCCCGGGCTCGAGGGTGCCGTCCACGTACTCGTTGAGGGCGGCGAGCAGTTCGTCGCAATTCATGATTTGCCTGCTCATAGCGAGCTCTGGAGGTGGCGGAGGTTACAGGATCGGGAAAAATCCTCCCAGGCGGGCGGAACCCGGGCCACCCGCCCGAGGGAGTCAGGCCTCGCGAACGGTGACCACCGAGTTGAGGCCGCCGAACGGATTGGGTACCTGCTCGGCCGCCGCGGGGTCATGCTGCCAGACGCCGTCCACGATGAACCGGTATTCGTACACCCCGGGCGGCAGCTCCAGCTCGACGGCCCAGGAACCGTCGCCCACGGGCTGGAGCGGCGTGGCCGTGGGATGCCATTGGTTGAAGGTCCCCGCCACAAACACCGAGGTCGCGGTGGGATGCTTGCACGCGAACCGCACGCGCGGAAGGGGCGGCGGCGGCGCCACCTCGGGGGAAGCCGCCGGCGCGGCGGCGCGCGGCTTGCGCGGGGTTTTGGGGCTGGCGCCGGTTTTGGTCTTTTTCGATTTCGTGGTCATGATCAGTTGTTGGTTTCAGGATCGGGAGTTCGCGCCCGGCGGGAAATGCCAACCAACCGACCTGCCCGCGGGAGATTGGGCACGTCCTCCGCGACCCGGTCAACTTACGGATCAGCCGCCCCCAAGGCCAGCACTTTTCCCGCAGCCGGTCCGGCCAGCGCGCAGGCTCGGGGTCCCTTGCCGCCGAGCCGCCGGACCGGAAGCCGGGTCGGGGCCGCGGAGCTCTCCGCCCCGCTTGCCGGGTCTTCCAGCGCTTTGGCAGAGTGAGCCCGATGCGCGCCACGCTGCGGGCCTGGGCGGAGGCCACCGAGACCTTCGTCCTGCAGGTCATCTTCGAAGAACGCCGGGGCAAACGCGCCGCTCTGATTCGCGGCGGTCTGTTCGTGCTCTCGAAGCTCTTTGCGGTGGCCATCAAGGTGCGGCGCCTGCTCTACCGCTTCCGCATCCTGCGGGACGCCACCCTGGGCGTGCAGGTCATCGCCATCGGCAATCTCACCGTGGGCGGTACGGGCAAGACCCCGGTGGTGGAAAAGTTTGCCCGCGAACTCAAGGACCAGGGCCGCAACGTGGCCATCCTGTCCCGCGGCTACCGGTCCACGCCCCCGCCGCTGCATCGCCGTCTCTGGCAGCGGTTGTTGTTGCGCGCGGACGCCTCGCCGCCCCGCGTGGTGTCGGACGGGAAATCCCTGCTCCTGGATTCCGAGACCGCCGGCGACGAGCCGTACATGCTCGCGTCCAACCTGCGGGACGTGGTGGTGCTGGTGGACAAGGACCGGGTGAAAGCCGGCTTGTACGCCATCGAGAAATTCGGGTGCGACACCCTGTTGCTGGACGACGGTTTTCAGTACTGGAAACTCGCCGGCCGGCGCCGCGACGTGGTGCTGATTGACTGTCAGCAGCCGTTCGGCAACCAGCACCTACTGCCCCGCGGCACCCTGCGCGAGCCCCCCAGCCATCTGGCCCGCGCCACGGACATTTTCCTGACCAAGGCCAACGGTGACACCGAGGCCCTGCGCCGGATCATTCGCCGCTACAACCCCCACGCCGGCATCGTCGAATGCGTGCATGAGCCGCTGTACTTCGAAGACGTGTTCACCGGCCAACGACACGAGCTGGACGTCATCCGTGGCCAGAAGGTGGCCTCGATCAGCGGCATCGCCATGCCGGAGAGCTTCGAGCAAAGCCTCCTCCGCCTGGGCGCCGAGCTGGTGGCGAACAAGCGCTTTGCTGATCACCACCGCTTCAGCCAGCAGGAGGTCATCAATGTCATCAACCGGGCCAAGAAACGCCAGGCCGCGTGGGTAATCACCACCCAGAAGGACGCCGTCCGTTTTCCCAAACTGGACCGGCGCGACCTGCCCATCCTCTTCATGCGCGTGGAAATCAAGATCGTCCGCGGCGCGCGGGACTTCGAAGAGTGCGTGCGGCGCATCTGCTTCCGCTGAGCTCATGGACGCCCTGCTGGTCCCGCTGGCGCGCGGCCTCATCGCGGGCCTGCACCGGCTGTCACTGCCATCGGTGGTTCGGTTGGGCCGGACCCTCGGCGGCCTGGCCTGGGCCCTGGACGCGCGGCATCGCCGCGTGACGCTGGAAAATCTCCACGCCTGCTTCGGCGCGGAGTGGCCCGGCCAGCGGATCGTCGCCCTGGCGCGGGAGCATTTTCGACGGTTGGGAGAAAATTATGCCGGCGCGCTGCGTTCGGCTTCGATGACGGCCGAGGACATTCGCTCGGTGTTGACGCTGGAAGGCGCGCAGCACGTGCGTGCCAGCACCGGAGGCCGGGGCAAGAACGTGGTGGTGGCCATCGGACACTTCGGCAACTTCGAGCTGTACGCCCGGGCGAATCTCTTCCTGCCCGAATTCCAAATGGCCACGACCTACCGCGCACTGCGGCAGCCGGCGCTGACCCGACTCCTCCAGGACCTCCGCGCCCGCTCCGGTTGCCTGTATTTTGAGCGCCGCACCGACGCGGCGGCGCTGCGCGACGCGCTCAAACGCGGCGGTCTGATGCTGGGGCTGCTGGCCGATCAGAACGCCGGCCAGCGCGGGCTGGCCGTGCCGTTTTTCGGGCGGGAATGCTCCACCTCCACCGCCCCGGCCGTGCTGGCCCTGCGGTACGATTGCCCGCTGCACGTCGCCATCTGCTACCGCCACGGCCCGGGGCGCTGGCATATCGAAATCAGCCCGCCCATTGCCACGCGCGTCGGAAACCGCGCCCGGCCCGCGGCGGACATCCTGCGCGAGGTCAACCAAGCCTACGAAGCCGCCATTCGCCGCGACCCGGCAAACTGGTTCTGGGTGCACCGCCGCTGGAAACGCCGCGGTCGCCCGGCCGACGCGAGGCTCGGAATCGAAGCCGTCTCGGCCGATTCCGACCGTCCGACCTGAACCCGCTTCCTCTGCCATGATCGTCCCGCCGCCACTGAGGTTTCATCCTCCGCCCCGGCGCATCCTGGTGCGCGGAGTGAACTGGCTGGGAGACGCGGTGATGTCCACTCCCGCCCTGCTGCGCCTGCGCGAGCGCTTTCCCGACGCGCGGATCGTCCTGCTCACTCCGGCGAAACTGGCCGGTCTGTGGACCCCGCATCCGGCAGTGGACGAGGTGTGGACGCTGGCGCCGGGCGAGTCCCCGTGGTCCGCGGGGCGCCGGCTGCGCGCCGGCGGGTTTGAGTTGGGGGTGATTTTTCCCAACTCCCTGCGCGCGGCGCTCGAATTGTGGTGGGGCGGGCTTCCCCGCAGGGTGGGGTACCCCGGTCAAGGACGCCGCTGGTTCCTCACCGATCCGACACCTCTGCCGCCCGGACGCATTCCGATGCGCAAACGTCGCCCGGCGGAAATCCGCCGCGTGGTAGCAAACGCTTCGACAGCCGGCCCCGCGTCGACCGACGGGCCTCCCACCGCTCACCACCTCTTCCACTATTTGCACCTGGTAGCGCATCTGGGGGCAAACGCCGATCCGCTGCCGCCGCGGGTGGTGCTTTCCCCCTTGGAGCGGGCAACCGCCCGCGCGCGCGTCCTCGAACTGGCCGGCGAAGGATCACTCCCCGGGGACCGCCCGTGGCTGGGCTTAAACGCCGGCGCCGAGTACGGTCCGGCCAAGCGCTGGCCGGCGGAGAACTTTGTGGCCGTCGCCCGGGAAATCAGCCGGACAACCGGCGCTGCCTGGCTGATCCTGGGCGGTCCCGGCGACCGCGCCCTGGCTGCTGCGATCCACCAAAACCTGCCCGGCGCCGCCAATCTGGCCGGCCGCACCTCGTTGCGGGAGCTCATGCAGGTGCTTTCGGTTTGTGGAGTGCTTCTGACCAACGACACCGGACCCATGCACCTGGCCGCGGCGCTGGGCACGCCGGTGGTAGCCATCTTCGGCAGCACCTCCCCGGCGCTCACCGGTCCGGGACTGCCGGGCGACCCGACTCATCAGGTGTTGCGCGCGGGCGCGCCGTGCGCACCGTGTTTCCGGCGGGAATGCCCCATTGACCTGCGGTGCTTGACCGGCGTGCCCGTGGCCCGGGCGGTGGCCGCCGTGCGACGCGCCCTAGAGCAACGCCTCTGAAGTCGTCGGTGCCGCCGCGGCCGGTCACTTCCAGGTCAACTGCTCGAGGAACCGCAGGCTTTGCGGGATTTGCTCGAGGGCGTTCGGCGATTCGTCCTCGAGGAAGTAGTACCGGACGCCGGCCTTGCGCGCGGCCTTGAGCAGGGCCGCCCAGTCCACCTGGCCGGTTCCCAGAGGAACATTGTTCCGCACATCGGTGTGGCCGCTGAAGTCGCCGGTGACTCCGCGTTTGAGGTCTTTCAAGTGCATGAGCTGCCAGCGCCCGGGGTATTTCTGGAGCCAGTGCACCGGGTCATGTCCCGGATGCACCACCCAGACCACGTCCATTTCAAAGGCCACGAATTTGGGATTGGTCCGGGTCATGAGCAGATCCATTAACGTGCCGTCGCCGTGCGGGCGAAACTCGTAGCCGTGGTTGTGGTAGAAAAAGCGGATGCCCTGAAGGGCGGCCAGTTCACCGGCCCGGTTAAAGACCCGCGCCGCTTCCAGGCAGGTGGCCTCGTCAAACTCGCCCTGGTGGGGAATCCAGGCACAGCCGGCGTACTTTAGTCCCAGGGCCTTGGCCTCGCGGACGACCAGGTCGGGTTCGTCCCGCCAGCGTTCGTAGCTGAAGTGCCCCGCCACCGGCACCAGGCCGCGCGCGCTCAGCGCCGCCCGAAAATCCTGCGGCAGCCAGCCGTAAGTGCCGGCCAGCTCCACGTAACGGAAGCCCATGCCCTCCACACGGTCCAGCGCGCGGCGGACATCCCGGGCAAACTCGTCGCGCAAGCTGTAAAGCTGGAGCCCCACCGGTCCCTTGAACGATTTGCCGGTGCCCACCCGGCTGCCGGCCTGGACGGGAGTGGACGTAAAAATTGCCAGCAACAGCGCCGGCGTCAGGGCGTGTGACAACGCTTTCATGGCGGGCATTGAAGGCCGGTCCGTCGCCGCTGAAAAGCCGGAACTTGGGTCCCAACCGCTGGCCCCCCGGTGTGTCACCGCTCCGAACGCGCCGCCCGGCCGCCAATACCGGGACGGAACGGACCGGCCTCATTCCGCCGGGATGCGCGACTCTTTCCGTCGTCCCTGTTTCCGGCCGGAACCCAGTAGTTGCAGGTTGGACCCGGAGCGCGACAGGCGGATTGTGTTTTGGAACGGCCCGCGGCATCTTGGGACACAATGAACTGGTTCGACCTGCTTTGCCTGGCAGGGGTGGTGATCGCGTGGGTGCTGCTCCTTCGCGTGGTTTTTGCCCGTTTTCGTCCCAAGGCCTGCCGCTGCGGGTCTTGGGACGCACGCCCCGAAGCGAACTGCGCGTCAGGCAAAGGCGGCACCCCCGCTTCAACCAGTCAACCGCACCCCCCTCGACTCCATGACCCGTGACGAAGCCTGGTGTCTATTGACCGAGTACACGCAGTCCGAGTCGCTGCGCAAACATGCCCTGGCCGTGGAGGCCGCCTTGCGCCAGTACGCTCCCCGGTTCGGCGGTGACCCGGACCTGTGGGGCCTTACCGGACTGCTGCACGATTTTGATTACGAGCGCTGGCCCAACCCGCCCGACCACACCCGGCAGGGCGCCCGCATCCTGCGCGAGCGCGGCGTGGAGGAGGAAGTCATCGGCGCCATCCTGTCCCACGCCGAATGGAACCAGGCGGATTACCCGCTGGATCGGCCGCTGCGCCGGGCGCTGTATGCTGTGGATGAACTCTGCGGCTTTGTCCTGGCCGTGGCCTACGTGCGACCGGAACGCCTGGCCGGGATGACCGCCGCCAGTGTCCGCAAAAAGCTCAAACAGAAATCGTTCGCCGCCGCGGTAAAGCGCGAAGACATCGAGCGCGGCGCAGCGCTGTTGGACCTGCCCCTGGAAGAGCACATCACGCACGTCATCGCCGCTCTGCAGGGAGTATCCCGCGAACTGGGATTGGGCTGACGTTCCCCTCCAGCGCACAGGCTTCCCCCGCCGGGTCAGAACAAGGGCACGGTGCGCTGGGCCGTCATCCGCCGATTGGGAAGGCGGCAAAGCGCTTGCACTGCGGTCCATCGCCGGGGCAGAATTCCCGCGGTTCTGGGCGAGGTAGCCAAGTGGTAAGGCAGGGCTCTGCAAAAGCCCCATTCGTCGGTTCGATTCCGACCCTCGCCTCCAACCTTTCCCCCATCGCGATCGCGCTTCCAATTTTTGGCTGGTCTGGCCCGGAGGGCCGCCTATTTTGAGGGCCATGAAATCATCGCCTTCGGAAACTCTTCCCTTTTCCCGCCGTATTTTCTTGCAACGCACCTCGCTGGCCGCCGCTGGCGCCGCCGCGCTGAGCCGGGCGCCCTTTGTCTTGACCACGCACGCGGCGGCCGACCTGGAAAAAGTCCGGATCGGGGTCATCGGCTGCGGGGGACGCGGCACCGGCGCGGTGCTGGACGCCCTGGGTGCGGCCACCAATGTCATTTACCCTGCGGCCGGGTACCATACGGAGGACGTGAAGGAAGGTACCGCCGTACAACACAAGGATGTCGAGGTCATTGCCCTATGTGACGTGTTTCCCGACCGGATCGCCCGGGCGCGGGAAAACCTGGCCAAACTGGGCATCCATGTCCCCGATTCGATGTGTTTCACCGGCTTCGACGGCTACAAGAAGCTGCTGGAGGTGGACCGGATCAACTACATCGTCCACGCCACCCCGCCGCATTTCCGCCCGCAGCAGGTCAAGGCCGCAGTCGAGGCCGGCAAGCATGTGTTCATGGAAAAACCGGGCGCGGTGGACGGCCCCGGCGTGCGCACCCTGCTGGAAGCGTACGAAATCGCCAAGAAGAAGAACCTCGGCATCGCCGCCGGCACCCAGCGCCGCCACATGCGCGGCTACAACGAAACCATCAAGCGCCTGCATGACGGGGCCATTGGCGACATCGTGTACCTGCGCTGCTACTGGAACGGCGGCGTCATCTGGGTGATCGAGCGCACCCCGGAGATGAGCGACATGGAGTGGCAGCTCCGTAACTGGAACTACTTCACCTGGGTCAGCGGCGACCACTACGTCGAGCAGCACGTGCACAACCTCGACATCATGAACTGGGTCATGCGCGCGCATCCCATCAAGGCCTACGGCATGGGCGGACGCCAGGCGCGTCAATACCCCATCCACGGCAATATCTACGATCATTTTGCTGTCGAATACGAGTACGAGAACGGCGTGCGCATGTTCAGCCAGGCGCGCCAGATGAACCACTGCGAAGGCCGGGTCGAGGAGGCGGTGGTGGGCACCCGGGGCGCCAGCAACTGCGCCACCTGGATTCGTCCGCGCGACGGCCAGCTCTGGCGGTTCCGCGAGCCGGAGGTCAACGCCTACCAGCAGGAACATCAAAACCTCATCGCCAGCATCCGCGCCGGCCAGCCCATCAACGAGGCCAAAAACCTGGCCGAAAGCACCCTCACCGCCATCATGGGCCGCGAAGCCGCTTACACCGGCCAGACCATCGAGTGGGAGCAGGCCCTGAATTCCAAAATGCGGCTCGGCCCGGAGAAATACCATTTCGGCCCGCTGCCCTTCCCCAAGGTGCCCATGCCGGGAGATTACCGGCTGGCCTGAGCCACGGCAGTCAGACCGGCCGCGTGACCCGCGAGCACGCGGCGGAAAACCGGCGCGTCTTCAAACGCGAGACGGCGTCGCTCCAGCGTGATCCTGCTGGCCCCGCCACAGGCGCGGTATCACGGCGAGGACTCCGGCCGCGCAGGCCACGAACACCGCCAGCAAAACCCAGCCTCGTATGGGGTGCCCCAGCAGGAAACTGCCGGCGCAGAACAGCCCGGCCCACACTCCCGCGCATCCCAGCATCCAGCCCAGCAATGCCAGCGGCAGACTGTTCGCGTCGGCGCTCACTCCGGCCGCGGCGCGATGCTCCTTCCAGCCCGGACCGGGAGGCCGCACCAGGCGCACGAAGCGAAGCAGTTGCTCGCGCGGCGTGGGCGGCGTCAGAAAAGCCGTGGCCACCCACACCAGACTGGTCACGGCCACGGTGGTCACCAGCGGCCAGGGCTCGGGCAGGGCGTATCCCTGTTTTTTCACCACCAGCAGCAGGGCCGAGACGCCGAACGAGGCAATCATGGCGGCGATTTCCGACCACGCATTCACCCGCCACCAGAACCAGCGCAACAGGTACAACAATCCCGTGCCGGCGCCGATTTGCAGCAACAGGCTGAAGCCCTCCTTCGCCGTCTCGATGAACCACGTAAATCCCGCCGCCGCGACCATCAACGCCACCGTGGTCAGCCTGCCGGCCCGCACGTAGTGCCGTTCGGAGGCTCCCGGACGGAGGAATCGCTGATAAAAGTCGTGCACCAGATAGGACGTGCCCCAGTTCAGGTGCGTAATCATTGTGGATACATAGGCCGCCAGCAGCCCGGCCACCATCAGCCCCAGCCAGCCCGCGGGCAGGTACCGCATCATCGCGGGATAGGCGATGTCATGCCCGATCAGCTCCGGCGCCACGTGGGGAAAGGCCCGGCGAATCGCCTCCAGGTCGGGAAACACGATCAGCGAGGCCAGCGCCACCAGAATCCAGGGCCACGGGCGCAACACGTAGTGCGCCACGTTGAACAACAACGTGCCGCCCAGGGCGTCCCGCTCCGAACGCGCGGCTAGCATCCGCTGGGCGATGTAACTGCCGCCCCCGGGTTCGGCGCCCGGATACCAGACCGACCACCATTGCACGGTGAGCGGGATAATGAAGAGGGTCAGCGCCAGCTCCCGGTTGCCGAAATCCGGCAGCAACCCCAGCAGCGCCGGCGATTCCTCCTGCAGCCGGCTGACCAGCCCGCTCAGCCCGCCCACTTCCGGTTGACGCAGCACGAAATACGCCAGCGCCACCGACCCGGTCATCGCGATGCCAAATTGGATCAGGTCAATCACCAGCACCCCCCACAGGCCGGACGTGGCGGCAAACACCATGTTGAGCACCCCGCAGATCACCAGCGTTTGCTCCCGCGGCCACCCAAGCACGACACTGGCAATCTTGGCCGCCGCCAGGTTTACCGTGGCCATGATCACGCAGTTGAAAAAGAAGCCGAGATACACCGCGCGAAACCCGCGCACCGCGCTGGCCGCCCGCCCGGTGTAGCGAATCTCGTAAAACTCCAGGTCCGTGAGCACGCCGGACCGCCGCCACAGCCGCGCATAGAAAAACACCGTGGCCATGCCCGTAAGCACAAACGCCCACCACACCCAGTTGCCCGCCACGCCGCCCTTGTCCCGGACAATGTCCGTGACCAGGTTCGGCGTGTCCGCGCTGAACGTCGTGGCCACCATCGAAACGCCCACCAGCCACCACGGAGCGCTCTGTCCCGAGGCGAAAAACTCCTTGAGATTCTTCCCGGCCCGTCGGGCCAGCAACAGGGCGGGGACGAAACAAATGGCCACTGACGCCGCGATGATGAGCCAATCGAGAGGTTGGAGACGCATGGTTTAGAAGTCTTCGCCCACTCCCGGCAAGCGTCTGCCATTGGTTTGGCGGGCTGAAGGTTGGGGTGTCACGCGCCCGTTGGTAATCGGAAGCCCCGGCGCTGCCAAGCGCCAAGACAATCTCCGGCGACTATCGCTGGGCCAGGTCGGTGAAGCCGTCCGGTCGCCGGTCAACCGTGTCCGAGCGGGCCAACCAGCCCGGTTGAAGAAGCAACTCGATCCGGCGTTTGAACCTTCAGGTTGAAATCCCGCAACCGGCTGCAAACGCAAGGAACGGGTTCTTCAAACAACGCGCCCGTTGGCAACGTCCTCGTCCGACCGATGGTTGCTGCGTTATCCGCGCTTTACTCGGAGATTGCCCGGACCAGCAATTCCTGCACGCTTCCCCGCTCGCGGGATTGCCCGGCTCGGGGCGTTACTGGATTTTCCGCAAAGCCTCTTCCGCCGCTTGGGGATGTTGCTCCTTGATGGCTTCGGCGATTTTGCGCACAGCCTGGACGACCTCGGCGCGGACGCCCGCCTGATCGAGTTGCCCGACCGCCAGCGCCAGTGCGTCCGGATGGGCGCAGCCGGCCAGCGCGCCCAGGATCAGTTTCCGGTCCGTGTCACCCTTCGCGCCGGCAAGCAACTCGCGATAGCGGGCGACAAGGGGGGCATCCGGCCGCGCGTTTAACTCGCCCAACAGATGCACCAGGCCGCGCAGGGCCAGGACGCGCTCGGTCTCGGACGGCGCTTCCAAATACAGCGCCCGCAGCGGTTCCCACGCCGCCGGGTCCGGCCAGTCAGCCAGCGTGCGCAAGCCCACGTCCCGGAGGGTCGGATCGGACGAGCGCGCGGCTGCCACGACCTGCTCCAGGCCTGCGGCATCGGCGCAAAACGCCAGCAAGGGCAGGAACCGGGCGCGGGCTTCGGCAACGGTCGCGGACTGCAAGGCCGCGCGCACGGCAGCCGAGGCCTGAGCCGGAGTGTCGGCCCGGCGCAGAACCTGCCCCACCGAGGCTTGGGCGTCTTCGAGCACGCTCTCCACGCGCAGGCCGCCCAGGGCCTGGAGCACCGCCGGGAGGTCATTCGCGCCGGCCACGCGGCTCAATCCCTGGAAGGCCAGCTTGGCGATCGTCGGGTCGGTGCTGGCGGTCTCGGCCAGAAACACCGACAGCGAGGCCGGGTTGGCGCGGCGCACCAGAGCGCCCAGGTAGGGCCATTTCGGACCGGCCATGCGGTTGCGTAATTGCACCGCCAGCGTCTGGTCCACCGCATCGCCTCCGGCCAGCCCGGCCAGGGCGGTCTCGATGGCGCGCAATTCGGCCGCGTCCGGGGCGGCCATCACCGCGCGCGCCAGCACCGCCACGGAGGAGGCGTCGCCCATCTGGCCCAGGGCCGCAATGGCGGCCAGGCGCACAGCGGGATGGCTCGACCCCAGTTGTTCCTGTGCCGCCCGGCGGGCGGGGGCATCGCCGCGCGCGGCCAGGGCCTGGAGCAGGAGCACCTGATCGCCGGGTTCCAGTTGGGGCAACACGGCGGCAAACGCCTTCGTGGCGCCAGCGGCTTTCAGTTCCGGCAACACGGCAATGGCCGGCGCCTTCAACGCGGCATCCTCTCCGGCCAAAGCCTCCAGGGCGCGCTTCTGACCGCCGTCGCGGTCCAGACGCAGCAGCCCGCCAAAGGCGCTGCGACGCAGGTCGGCTGGTTGATCGGGAGCGAGATATTCTTGGTAGATCGCGGCAGCAGCCTTGCGTTGGCCGCGGCGCGCCAGAGTGTCGGCCAGATTCAGGGAGGCTGCGGCCACGGCCCGTCGCAACGCCGCTGGGGCGGAAGTGCGCAGCGCGGCCAGGGTTTTCTGCGCCCCCGGCGTGGCGACCTGGCCCAGAGCGGTGATTGCCGCTTCAGCGGCAGGAGGGTCCTCACTCAGAGCCAAACGGTTGAGTTGGGCCACCGCTCGCGTGTCGCCGCGCACGCCCAGGGCATGGGCGATGGCAGGTTTGGCCAACGCCGGGGCGCTGTTCAAAGCCTGGCGAAGTGCTCCGCTGGCGGCCGGCGCGGGTATTTGAGCCAACGCGGCCGCAGCCAGGCCGGCGGTGTCCTCTTTTTTCAAAAGCGAGGCCAGCGCCGGCACACTCGCTTCGCTCCCGATGACGGCCAGTTGCAGACACGCAAACCGCTTGGCCTCGAAGGTGGACTCGGAGGCGGTGAGCACGCGGATGAAGTCGGCCTCGGCGCGCTGTCGCGCGGACGGGTCGTCCACTGCCTGGCGGACGAGCGCCTCGTAATGGCGGAGCGGCTGGACGTCGCCGCCGGATTCGTATCGGAGCAGGCCGGTCAGCGCCGCGTCCGGCGTCTCGGCGGCGTTCAGGGTCGCGACGGCGGCCATCAGGGCCAGGAAAAAACGGGGCAGGGGAGTGGTCATGGCAGATTCGAGGCAAAGGGTTTCAACTCTCGGCATTCACACCACCCGCCAGGGCGCGCGCGGCTCGCGATACAACATGCGGTTGGCCTCTTCGCAATCGAAGAGCTCTTTGACCGGGTCCCAGCGCAGCTTGCGTCCGAGCCGGGCGGCGATGGTCATGCTTTCCACGATGGCCTGCGCGCGGTGCGCCACTTCCGGATGACACAGCGGCTGGCGGCGACTGCGAATGCAATCGAGCAGGTTGCGAATATGCGCGCTGGCGTTGGACCAACTGACGCCCCCCTCGGGCCGGGTCTGGAGGAGGGATTGGGGCTCGGCGGTCACGACGTCGGTTTCATCGTCTACCTGCACCCACCCCTCGTCGCCGATGTAGCGGATGTACCGCTCGGTGAAGCCGCCGCGCTGGTAGAGAATGCCCTGAACGCCATTGGCGTAGCGGCATTTGAAAGTGCCGGAGATGGCGGTTTCGCTCATCCACTGCTTGGGGTCGGGCCAGATCAGATCGCTGGTTTCGAACTCCACCGGCATGGTGTCGTCGGTGCCCAGCACCCACTGCATCTGATCGGTGTAGTGCGTGCCCATGTCCGTATGCATGCCTTCGCCGGTGTCCCAGAAATAGGCCCAGCCGTTGACGCGGCCCGGGTTGAAGGGACGCCACTGCACCGGGCCCAGCCACTGGTCGTAGTCCCAGCCCGGGGGCACCGGGGTGTTGGGTTGATGCGGCACGGTGCCGCCGGTCCAGACCTGCATTTCCACGGTATGCACGCGGCCGATCTTGCCCTGGCGCACCAGTTCACGGGCAAACTGGTAGCTCTCGGTCGAGCGACGTTGGGTGCCGGCCTGATAAATGGTGCCGTGACGGCGGCACATCTCCACCAGTTGCCGGCCCTCGCGGATGGTCAGGCTGATGGGTTTCTCGCAGTAGATGTCCTTGCCCGCGCGGGCGGCGAACATCGAGGCAGTGGCATGCCAGCGGTTGCCCGTGGCGATGAGCACGGCGTCTATGTCCGGTTGCGCCAGCAGCTCCCTGAAGTCGTGGTACACCCGGCAGTCGGTGTTGCGGTAAAAGTTGTCCACGGCCTGCTTGCCCGCCCGCCGGCGATCCTCGCGGGCATCGCTCACCGCCACCAGGCGCACGTCCGGCTGGGTCAGGAAATTGGGCAGGATGAACAGGGCGCGGTTGCCCACACCAATTACGCCAAAAGTAATGCGGCTGCTCGGCGCGGGGGCGCCGTTCAGACCCAGCACGGAACCGGGAAGGACCAGGGGCGCCGTGGACGTGGCCAGGATGCGTCCCAGAAAATGTCGGCGCGACAGGCCGGAAGCAGGACGGGTTTTCATGGGATCGAAGACGTGAAACTCATGCTTTGCGCGGTCAGTGTTGCAAACCGGAACGCGATGTAAACCGGGAAATCGAGGGCGAAGAGCACGTACCCCTTTCCTGTGCGCATCGCGGCAGCAGGCATCCGGCCTGGCGTAGCGCTCCGCTTTCCCGTCCGGCGCAGCCCGCGCCTGCCTTGTCCCGCGTGCAGGTCGCCGGAAAATGGGATAAATGAGATGCGCCGGTCCGAGCGAGCTGCCGTCCGCGCCTGCAGATGGCCGGCTATTGCCGCCGCACACCGCGCTACCGGCTCCGATCCGCTGCCGGGAAAGACAGCAGACAGGACTTGTTTAGTGACGGGAATCTGGCGCCGCGCTTTCCCGATCCCGGGGATGCTCCTCCACCCCCGGCAACCGATTGCGCCGCGCCAGCAGCACCGCGCAGTTCCAGGTCAGGAATTCCCGCAAAACCGGGATGCGGACGATCCAGGCAAGTTCCGGATAGTACCGCGGGGCCACCCGGCGAATTTCCAGCGCCGGATGCGCGCGCAGGGCGCGCAATAGCGTTCCGATCGAGGTGGGGAATAGATTCTCAAAGGGACGCAGCCGCCGCGGACGTCTGACCCAGCGATCCCACAGGCGGGGTCCCAGACGCGGACCGAAATAGTGAAACGGCGAGAAGTCATGCCCGCCCCAGGGCGAGAGCCAGTTGGTCCAGCTCAAGTAGCCCACTCCGCCGGGAGTCAGCAGCCTTGGGAAGGCATCCAACAGCCGTTCCGGCCGTGGCAGATGTTCGAGGACATTCGAGCAAATCACCAGATCAAAGCGCCCCAGCCGGGCCGGGTCGTCGCGATCAATGTTCAGGAGATGAAACTCGGCTCCCTGCAGAGCCGGGGAAAGCCAGCAGCTTTCGTCGGCAAAGGTCACCCGGCAGCCACGCTGGAGCAGCTCCGCGCCAAAGACTCCGGCGCCGCAGCCCAGATCCAGCGCGTGAGTCCCGGCCGCCAGCGCAACTCCGCAACGTTCCAGCCAGCCAATGGCCGCCTGCGCCTGAAGACGGTAAAAGGCTTCGTCCGGACCGTGGCGCAGGTGATGTCGAATCAGCCGCAACAACAACACGACCCAAGGTAACCACACGCGGAATGGCTTGACCAGCCGCGGGAGGATCCAACGAGAAAAATGCCGCTCGCCGGCGTGAGGCACTTCCAGAATGTCATCCGCCGGCGAGACCGAATGGTCGTCAGCCAGAAGGTTTCCCTTGGTTGAGCATGGGCACACAACCCTCTCCCTCACGCAACATCACGGCCGGGGCAGAGCAGTTATCAACCGTTATCACCCCCTCCGAAAGGAAGTCGCGCTGCGGAAAAGGAACCTTGCCTAAACCGTAACTGCGTACTAAAGTAGCTGGCGCATGAACCTATCACAACTCAAGTTGTCTGACCTGAAAGTCATCGAACAGATGCTGCGGGAGAAGGAAGACCTGCAGGCGAAGCTGGAGAAGATCAATGCGCAGCTTGCCGCGTTTGGTAGCGAGCCTGCGCCCGTGAAACCATCCGCGCCCGCGGAACCTCCCGCGCCCGCTCCCCGGGCGCCCAAAGCGCCGCGGCGTGCGGACAGGGCTCCGCGCGCGAAGCGCCGCCCTCCGGGTGAGCTCAAGGAACGCATCATGGCGCTCCTCCAGCAGGCGGGCAAATCGGGCATCACGGTGAGAGAAATCGCCTCCCGTCTGGGCTTGCATCCCCAGCGGATTTTCGTGTGGTTCAATGCCACCGGAAAATCCCTGAAGGGTATCAAGAAAGTGGCGCCCGCCACCTACGCCTGGAACGGGTAGAGAACCGGCTCGCGCTTCTCCGGCGAGCGGTCGGAAACGACACCCGCCGGAGAAGCCGGCCCGCGGGATGGGCGCGCGCCAAGTTGTTGGTAGCGTTCGTCCCGGCCGGCGATTTCGCGCCACAGTTCGGACAGGTCCAGTCGTCGCTCCCGCGAGCGCGTGACCCAGGTCACAGCAGCCGGGGATGCAGCTCCGCCGAGGCGAATGCCCCAGATGGGGTCAAACGCCTGCGTGGACAGGGAGTAGCGCATGTCCGACAGGACGGTGGGATCGGCTGGATGCCGCGCCACCCAACCCTCGGAAAACCACGCAAAGTGCTCGAATGCGCGGTTTCGGTTGAGGGCCTGTTCTTCCACCGTGAGCTCCGCCGCAGTCACCCGGGGCAACGACCACCCTTCCATCACCCGGGCGGATGAGGCCCAACCCACCCGGATGCGATCTGCGTAGATGCGGCCCTCATACAGGTAGAGCGCGCGCCAAACCACCTGGTTGCCAAACGTGGGCATGACCTCGGCCCGCTCCAGGGTATGGCCGCGGAGGCGGGCCAGCTCCTGTTGTGCCGCGGCCGCGCGCATGCGTTGTACGGCGCCGGTTCCCAAATAAAGGGCGGCCAGCGCCAGGGCTGCCTGTGCCGGAACGGCGCGGCGTTGCCACACCGCCAGTCCCACCCCGAGCAGCAGTGTCAGCGTGAAAATTGGGTCTATGATGGAAATCCAATCCCATCCCACCCGCCGGAAACTGAAGGGCCACCACAAGAGCGTGCCGTAACTGGTGGCCGCATCCAGCAAACAGTGGCTCAGGTAGGCCGCCAGGCTGGCCAGCTACAGAGACAGCGCCTGCGGACGCCACTTCCGACGAATCCACCAAATCCCGGAAACCACCGCCGCTCCCACCGGGGCAAACGCCAGGGCGTGGGTAAAATGCCGGTGATACTCGATGCCCAAGAGCGGATCGTTGCTGCTGCGGATAAACACGTCAGCGTCCGGCGCCAGCCCCGCCAAAGCCCCCACCGCCGCAGCCGTCCGGCCCAATTTCCTGCCGAACACCGCGTAGCTCAGTCCCGCGCCCAACAACACATGCGTCACCGGATCCATGCGCCCAAAGTAGCAGACTTCGGGCAAAAATCTCCCCCGAGCCGCCAGCCGGGTCCGTTACCATGTGCTTTCAGACGGGGAGAACGCGCGCAGCGTTCGCCGTCCTGTCTGGGTTGACAGGCTGTCTTCTCAATGAACCCGATCCCGAAGAGACTACGTGCGGCGCCCCACTTCTGGTACGTCGCGCGGCCCTCGGCGGACCCGCAGACTCCGCCCCGACGCCCGGCGGATTCTTCGTCTGTGCCGACGATATCTTGGCCTGGAGCCGGCGCGCCAGAGGCGGGCCTCTTAGCGTCGCCGGAGCAGCTCCGGCGCGGTGGCGACCGGTGTGTAATGCGCCGCCAGATAGTCCTCGAGCTGGTATTCCTCACGATGCCGCTTCCCCAACAGAATCAGCTCGGGCTGGTATCGCTCCAACACCTCCCGCACCAGTTCCGGCTTGAGTTGGCCGGACCAAATGCGCTTTCGCGGAACTACCGCCAGCTCCGGCGGAATCGGCAGTCCGGCCCAGAATGCCGCCAGCATCTCGTGAGTGAAAATCCAGCGCGCGCCCTTACCCTGCTCCTGTAACAACCGCACCCGACTTTCCTTTCCGGCCGGAAACGCCCGCTGCAGTCGCTCCAGCCTCCCGACGGCGTTTTCCAATGCCAGGCTAAATCCCGCCGCAAACATCAGCGACCAAGCCACCCAGCCCACTGCAGGCCGCCACCATTGGCCGCGCTCGACCGTGGAAAGTCGTTGCCACAGGAGCCGAAATCCCTCGGCCACGCCTGCTCCGCCCAGCCAGGCCAGGGGGAGGGCGAAGTGCAGGTGGTAATACGACCAGTAGGGGCGGTGGCGCCAGTGCACCAGCGCCACGGTCGCCAGCCACACCACCGGAAACCACAACTCCCGCCGTCGCCGCCCCAGTTGCACCGCCAATCCCAGTCCCGCCAGCCCCAGCAGGCCCGTCTCGTTGGCCAAGTGCGCCCACAGCGGTGGCGGCTCGATCGCCGCCGCCGCCGCGCGCGTGGCGGCCGAAAAGTGCGAGGTCCAACACATCGTCCAGGCGCCCGGCCCGTACCACAGCAGCACCACTGCCCCGAACGCCCCGCCCAGCCCCGCCAGCCACAGCAGGCCCTCCCGCCCGCCGACCCGCCCCGCGCCGGCCCCCGGCGTCTTTCCCGCCCGCGCTTGCAGCCACCACGCCACCGCCAGCGGCGGCAACAGGAGCCCGGCGGTGAGCTTCACCTGCAGCGCGCACCCCATCAGCGCCCCCGAGCCCGCCAGCCAAGCGCGGTTGCCTGTTTGCGCCCAGCGATACCAGGCCCACACCGCCGCCAGCCCCAGCGCAAAAGCCGGCAGTTCCAACATCGCCGACACGCTCAAGCTGAGCACCTCCGGCGCCGAGGCCAGCAACACCACCGCCAGCACCCCGGCCAGCCGGTTGACCGCCCGCCGGGCCAGCCCGTACAACGCCCCCGCCAGCACCGTCGCCAGGACGATGCTCACCAGCCGGCCCGCCCCCGCCGAGGGACCGAACACCTGAAACAGCCCCGCCAGCACCTGAGTATGCAAGGGCGGCTGGTCATTCCAAAACTCCCCGTACAGCGCATGGCCGCGGCTGACCAGCAGCGCCTTCATCAGCTCGAACCCCTCGTCCGTGCCCAACTGAAACGCCGTTCGCCACGGCGTCAGCAGCAGCAACGCCAGCCCCCAGCCCAGCGGCGCCGCCCAATCCACCACCCCTCCGAGCCGGTCCCGATTCATCCCGCCCAGTGATAGTGGAGAAACCGCCATAGCAGATGCCCGTGAATGCCCGCGAACACGGCCAGCAGGCCCCAGCGCAGCCTGCCCAGCAGGGTCGCGCGCCGGCAACCCAAGAGCCGGAAATCCTCCGTCTCCGGCGCCGCGCGGCGCGCGGTCACAAACACCCCCAGCGCCACAAACACTGGAAAGGCGCAGGACGCAAACCGCGTGAAGCTGGTGAAGGTGCCGCTCAGCGCCGGAATCACCGCCAGCATCACCAGCCACGGCAGCAGGTCCCGGCCCCGCGCCCACAGCACCGGCAGCGTGTACAACACCAGCACAAATACCGCCCGATCCAACAGCGACCCCCGAAACTCGTGCCAGGCGGTGACCTCGAAAAACCCCCGCACAAACTTCGGCACATCCCACAAGTTCGACACCGCGTGCGCGCCCCAGTACTTCTGGGCTTCCATTCCCGCCCACGGATGCCCCGTCCAGTGGCACATCAGCCCCAGGTAAATGCCCCAGCCCGCCACCGGCGCGGCTATCAGCGCCCACGGCGTTAGCCGAAATCCCCGACCCGAGGTCCATCCAGCGCCCAAGCGGCTCGGCGACTCCGCCCCGGGGCCGGTCGTTACTTCCCCTCCTGACTCCTGACTCCCCTCTTCCGGATACCCGACCTCCGCCTCAGCGGGCTTGGGCGCCCTCCGGGCGACGCGTCGGATCAGCCTGTGCCAAAGGCCCCGGGCGCGGACTCCGAGCCGAACCAGCCATCCCGGCGGCGCTTCCCGCCACGCCGCCCACGCCATCGGCAACACCGCAAACACCCCCACCGCCCGCGTCAACGGCAGCAGCAAACCCGCCACCCCCGCCACCGCCCTTGGGCTTCCTGGTGGCCAGCCACAGCACCAGCCCCGCGCCGGCCACCAGGGCCAGCGCCCCCAAGCCC
>FWPU01001021.1_pt1 | contig 87172 bp, 79 predicted proteins | sample 2228361 | NCBI WGS metagenome assembly FWPU01 (sample SAMEA103939777, study PRJEB20133) | metagenome
GCCCACAGCGAGCCGATAGCAGATTCCAGTATCCGCGAGTCGGATCGTAGGGGTTGGAGGTTCTGTCTTGACCGTGCCTTTACCTCTGGTGCTGACAATTCCAGTATCCGCGAGTCGGATCGTAGGGGTTGGAGGGATGCAGGCAACACCAGTTGTGCCCGAACCCATAAAATTCCAGTATCCGCGAGTCGGATCGTAGGGGTTGGAGGCGTTGGAACTTAACTCATACATTCTGCAATGGCTGTATTCCAGTATCCGCGAGTCGGATCGTAGGGGTTGGAGGAGCGCAGCCAAAGGCGTTGTCCTTGTTCCTACCCACAATTCCAGTATCCGCGAGTCGGATCGTAGGGGTTGGAGGGCACCCCTCGCACTCCGAAGCACAATACATCTATGACCTCGCAGGACCTTTTCGCCGCTCTCAGGCCTTGTGGAACAGCCTGTTCTTGGTGATCCGCCACCGCTTTTACCCTCCTTTTACCCTTCTGAGCGCAGATCGACTTTTGCAGCCAGCGACGCTTCATTTGCGTACCTGAAACGCCCCCAAAGGCCGCTTTTGCCTCCCTTTTTTCATCCTCTTGCCCGCAAGTGCCTCAGTAGAGTAGCATTTGCGCAGATAGGAGCCGTGAGCGCGGTCCCTTCTCTCGCGACCCAACTCATTATAACACATCATTGCAAAATCGCCGAAATTCGCAGTTCACGCAGTAAGCTATGCGCGGCGTCGGGGGAGGCATCGTCTCCGACTCTATCAGGGTGCGCATCGCCGTCAGGGTGGTGCAGGTCTGAATCCTCAGCGATGGTGTCAACTGCACCTTCTCGGCCCGACGTTCCTGGATCAGATAGATAAAACCATACGGCACCGGCAACCCCGTCTCTTCCTCCAGCATCAATCCATAACAGGCCAACTGCATCCGCACATGTGGCCCCACCATCCGGCTCAATTTGTAGTCCACCGGCACGGCCTGGGCCTTATCATCGGGACGCAGGATCACCAGGTCTATCAGGGCGGTCATCCCCAAGGTGGCGGAAAAGAGAGAAACGGCGAAGTGCCGCTCGCCCCGGCTAAAGCCATACGCGCGCAACTGGCGCCGTTCCTCTCGTTCCTCCTCTTTCTCGTGGGCTTGTTTGCCCTCTTCCATCTTAACAGTCAAAGGTCGCACCCCGGGCAAACAACGCATATAAAACAGGATGCGTGGGCAATAGCAGTATTGTTTCAGATCGGTCACGGTCAATATCAGGTTCATTCCTCTTGCTCCAGCACGAGGCGGCGATTCCAATCGTCGGAGGAGATCGGCACCAGTTGCACCTTGGCGGCGCGTTTGCCTACCCGCCGCTTGATGCGCAACAGGAGTTCCTCCTGGTGGGTGCGGCTGAGGACGCCGACGAAGGCGCTGTACTGGATGCGATCCAAGCCGTAATCCAAGCAGCAATCGGCCACTTTGTTGCGGGTGCCGTCGTGGGGGATGTCGTAGATGACCAGCACCTGGGTTGCTGTGCCTGCACGAGTTGGCATAATGCCCCATCTTCACCAGTTCGCGACGAAGGGTTCGTAGGTCCCCCGGTCGCCGCGCAGGAAGGTAGCCAGGTGCCGCGCCTGATCCTGCAGGACGCTGCGCAGGGTACGCTGCTTACCACCGTGCCGGACCGGGCTCTCCAGTCGCTCCAGGACCTTGGCGGCTATGGCTTTACGGGTCGGCTCGTCCAAACGGCCTTTATCATCTTGCACGATGGCCGTCCCCTTGTTGACCAGGCTGAGGACCGCCCGATCCACCACCGCGGCCCGGAATTCCTCAATCAGGTCCAACACCAGGCTGGGCTTGCCGGAGCGGTCCGCATGGAGGAATCCGGCATACGGATCAAGCCCCGCCAACACGAGAGCCCGCTCCACCTGGCCGTAGAGGACGCCGTAGCCGTAGTTCAGGGCCGAGTTGATGGGATCCATCGCGCCCCGCGTGCGCCGGCCCGGCCAGTCGTAGCCTTCGCGCAGAAGAAGATGAATGCCGTCCCAATAACGCTGCGCCCCTCGCCCTTCGGCGGCCAGGAGCTCGTTTCGGATATCGTCCACCGTGTTACCGCCTAACCGCTCGATCTCAACGACATGGTCCAACACCTCGTTGGCGAGGCGGCGCAACTCTTCATAAACCTCCGGCTTGGTTTCCTGGCGATATTTCGCCATGTAACGCAGAAGGTTGCACTGGTTGCGCAGTTTCCCTACGCAGAAGGCGATGGCGACGGCCCGCCCGCGCCCGTCCTCATAGGCACGCAATTGGGCACGGCGGGTCAGCACGGTTCCCGTCAGCCCGGCGCTGTAGAGCGCGGCGAAGGGAGTGCCTTGGCTATCCAGGAAATTGATGGGGATGCCGAGTTCGGTGCAGGCGGCGATGGCATCGGCTGAAATGCTGACGCCCCGACTGGCGATGATCACCGACTCCAGGTGCAAGAGCGGCGCATCCAGCACCTTATCGCCGGTCTTCAGATCGGTGACGCGCAGCCGCTCTTGGTATTTCCCTACATGCTTGCCGAATTCCTCTACGACGAGGTGTTGAATGATGCCCATGAGCACCTCCGTGGTCTAGAGCCTCTCTTCTCCCCTCTATTCCTCTCCTCTCGCCGAAGCGAGGAGAGAAGGAGACAGGGGTAAAGAGAGGTGGCCGGGAAGGCCAACCTTGACCTCGCCCGCTTCAATGCCAAACCAACCATCGCCCTTGACCGCGTTCTTCCCCGCGTGGAGGATGCTCCCCCAGACGAGCCAGGGGAGGAAGGGAGTCCAATCGGTGGCATAATAGGTGGCGCGGCCCACCAGCCCGCCGATTTTCTGCTCACGGCGTAGGCGCGTGCTGTAGCCGCTCAGGTCCAGCCAGCGGGTGTGGTTCTCTACCAATGATACGCCATCGGCCAGGTCTCGCAGTTCCCCGATGCTGTAGGGCACGGCACCGCCGCCGAAGTTCTCGGCCAGACTCTTGATCCGTTCCACCAACCGATGGAGCAGGGGGCGGAAATAGGGGATCTTCACCAATTCCTCGTGCTCTATCAGCCGCAAGGGGGTGATGAAGTGGAGTGTCAGATCGCCCGTATGCGGCAATCGTTCCGCTGCGGCCAGGACGTCGGCGTGGGTCACCGGCAGCGCGGGCACCTGCACCATGCGATCGTGGGGCCGCAGCACCGGCGCGGTCTCGCCGCTCAGCGGGTGCACGGCATCAATGCGGATGACACGCGCGGTGCCGCGTCGCCAGCGACCACCAGGTTGCTCTATGGTCGCGCCCAGGCCCTCGTGGGCCAGCCGATCCAGCGCCAGCACCACGTAGGGGAAGAGTTGCCTGGATTCACCGACCAAGAGGAGATCAAATATGAACCGCTCATCGGGGCCGTACCAAGTGCGCCCATCGTCTATGGGGGGGGTGATGATGTAGGGACGCGGGGCCTGGTGGCCGTGGATGCCCTGCTCGTCCAGGGTGGAGACGAGGCGCATCACCGGACAGACGGCGTTAACGAGACAGGCAAAGCAATTGGGCGCGGCCTTGTTGGCACAGAAGCCGCTCCAGGCGGCGCGGGGATGGTCTGACCCGCGCAGGGCATGGTAGAGCGCGCCGCGCAGGGCGGAACCCTTGTGCTCGTTGAGGCGGATCGGCATCAACACCTGGCAACTGACCCGCACTTGGTTGACCTGGAAGGTGTGCATGGCATCCTCCTCGTGGCGTAGTATCCCGAAGGGCCGGCGCGGGACCGGCCCAGCGGATCGTGAATCAGAAACGCTCGTAGAGGGTGAAGCCGCGTCCGGCGCGGGTGATCCGGTAGGGAAGGATCACATCCTGGCGTAACCGATCAGGGCCCAACCGGATTCTTTCTTCGCTATAGACGTTCACCCTTTCAAACGAAAGAGAAGGCCCCCAATCGTCCAGCCGCTGGATGATGCCCAGCGGAAAGGCCGACGGCAACTGCCCTTGCAACCGTCCGCCCTCAAAGATGAGCCCAGTTAGCGGAAAGAAGCCTGGCGGCGATTCCTCTCCTGCCGTTTCCACTAACTCTGGCGTAGCCGTTAGCTGGAAGAAGGAACCTCGCTTGCCAAAGTACGAGATGTGCGGCAGCAAGGTAGCCACGGTTTCCAGAGATTGCTGTGCGCCGCCGAACGCCAGCCCCAGGCTACCGGCCAAATGCACGTACTCACGAAAGGCGATGGTTGACTGCATGGCGCGGCCTCGCTCCTCGTCTCGTTCCGGTTTGAGAACTTTGGCAAACAAGTTAGTGACCACGACTCTTTCCGGCGGGCGCAGCGCCAGGCGCAGGCTGCGTATGGCCGCGAACGCTTCTCGTTCACCGAAGTCTCTGCCTCTGACGCGAATGGCAACGTCTAACAAGGCTGTGCGGATGGCGAAGGGAGTCGGCACCAGCAGACTCTTGCCGCCGGTGGAAGTCGCCTCGCCTAACTTGAGGGAGAACAGCGCCACCGGCTGATAGACGGCGACCAGCCAGCGCATGGCTTATCCTCCTTTGGATGCAAAGAGTCGGTAAGGGCGCGTGTTCTCCAAAACGTGTTTCATGTGCATGGCGAACTCGGACATAGAGGCAAAGGGGCGCACCTCAAACTGCCCGGCGCCATCCAGCGCGCGGGCGACCTCCTGCACTTGAGTTTGATAATCTTCTGCCAACGGGCTGATGGTCGGCGCAGGGAGGACGCCGTGGCTGAGCGTGAGCACACCCTCAAATGACAGAATGTGGGGATTCTGGGTACCGCGCATGGCTCCGCTTGGTTCTACATAGGTGTAGAGCACGCTTTCCAGAAACGTGCGGTAGCGACGGAGCCGTTCCGCCTCATCCAGCGCGTAGGTCTGACTGATGTCGTTGAAGCCGATGCGCGCCAGTTCAAAGGTGGCTACAGCGGCATAAACGCCGGAAGAGGCCGGGCGATGGAAGATGGGCTGTGTTTCCCGTTCTCCCTCCACTTGACCCCGCTCCGAGGCATAGCGCACATGGAAATAGGATTCGGTGCGCACTTTATCCGGCAGTCCCACCACCCAACTAAACTCGGCAACCGACTTACGCGGAATGGAGCGCGTGCCCTTGGCGATCAATGTGCCTTCGGCATCATCCAGAGCGCATATCTCTAGCAAATTGTTGATCGCATCCTCATCCTTGCTGGGCAGTTTATTTGTGAATTCGCTGTCTCCCAGAATGCGATCAGAGCGAAACGACCGGCATCCAACGCACAGGGGTAGGTTGCGCTCACGCGCCAGGCGGTAGAAGTGCTCGGCCTGGATGTGCTTGAACATGTCGCCGCTGATGGCATTTACTTTGTGGATATTACCCTCGGTATCTACAAGTGTGACCATGCGGGTCATTGTCTGGTTGCCTTCGCCACCTTCGTTGTTCAGGGAGTGCATCTCCAGAGTCAGGCGGCCAGAAACAGACAGGCTATAAACGGGTTGTAAGTCGGACATGGGTTACCTCCCTCGTGATTGGATTTATGATTCGGTAGTCTTATCGGCATCCTCGCGCGGCTCGCGGGCATAGCCGAAGGCGATCAACAGGTTGGCGACCACTTCGGGGCCATATTCGTCCACCAGGCGAATCACGTCCTGGATGTCCGACGTACGCAGGTCGCGGCGCATTTGCTGATTCCTGCTTTCCAGCACCTGCGCGTTCTCCTGGTTGTAGTTCTGCATGAAGTTGCTCAACGCTACAACGAACTCGTCGCGCACGGTCGCCTTGCGCTTGAGTTCCGCCCCTAGACCGTAGCGCACATCGTACAAGTTGTCTTCGTTGCGCGCCTTACGGTTCTGCGGGATGATCGTGCTATGGCGGATGGCGTAGGCGACGTTCTGGAAACCTGGGTTCTCAACGATCGGCAAGAGGGGCTTGTTGCTGCTCATGATCAACCTCCGTAGCAAGGGTGTGGAAAAGGTCGGCACCCAACGCTCGGCCGCGTTGTAGCGCCGGATGATCTCATGGCTGTAACCGGCAGCGAAGTCAAAGAACGATGACCACTTGCCTCCAGCCACGAAGTCACGGTAACGACGGAGCAGGTCGTAACCATCGCTGTGGGTTTCGTCTATCCCTCGGACCACGTTCAGATGTTCGTCAATCACCTCCTTGAGTTGTAGCGCCTCGGCACGGTTTTGTGGCTGCCCACTCCACGCCGGCAAGTTCAGGAAAGACAGGTTGACCATCGTATAGGCGTTCTGACTGAGTAGCTTGAATTGGGCCACATGAAAGCCGGCTACGGTCTTCTCAGGGGCAGCAGATGACGGGTCGGCATCAAAATCGTACTCGTCGCGCCCTGCGCCCTCCACATAGTCCAGCCAGGCGCAGGTGAAGAGCAACAGGCTGGTGATGTCGCTCTTGAGGCTGGTTTCGTCACGGCGACGCTCGTTCCATAGATAGCGGTTGAAGCGGCGAAAAGCCTCCTGGTGTGCGCGAAACGATAGCCGCAACGGCGCCAGAACATAGACCTTCCAGTCGTTGATGTCCACCACTTTGCGCGGGGCCAAGCAAGCCCACAGCCCAACTGCCTTGAGATACTCCTCCGGCCAGGGGCGGTCTTTGATGTTGTCCATGCGTAGTGCCCTAGCCTTTGGCTCATTCTGTCCTTTGCCCTGATGGGGGTTGAGCAACTGCGAGGCCGTTTCCTTAGGTTTGATGTTCAGGTTCTTGGCCTGGCGTGCCCAAGCCTCACTCATTTCCTGTGGCTCATTGTAGGGATGAGTATAGGGCAACAACACGGCTTCCAGCAGAACAGGGAATTGGCCCTGTCCACTTGCCCAGCCGCCCACGATGCGATTATAGATTCCCATTGCTTGCATCCTGTAGTCGCCCAGGTAAGTTACCACGGTCCAATCCGGCGGCGGCTCCAGGTCGTGCAGTTGTTGTTCCGCCTCAGTGCCACGGATGCCCTGATCCCACAGCGCAGAACGTTGCTGTTGATAGGCACGCACCTGATCCCACGTCGCGTCCACGTCGCGAGTGAGGGTTGAAATAGGTGGCTGCTGTTTTTCCTCTTTCTGCTCTCTAGAGCGAGTCGTTATCCACGCCGCTGGGCTTTGAAAGAACGGGCAGTTCTGCACCCATGCCCGCTGCAACGGTTCGCTCAACCTCACTAGGTAGTGAGAACCGCCGTCGGCGATCTCAATGCGCCAGGTAGCGCCCGGCCCCTTGGCTTGTTGGAAGATGCGGTCTATCAGCGTCGCCAGGCCATAGGCCATCAGCACATCGGCGTAGGTGCCGGTTTGCTTGGGGACGTAATAGGTGTCTTGGTCCATCAGTGTTCCTCCTGTGACCCGCCATCGCACAGTCGCAGATAGCGGACGATAACGAAGTAGAGCAGCCAGTCCTCCCAACTGTCTTCAGGCCACGGCTTCAGTAGCCGCTTCTCAAGGCTGGGGCCTTCGCTGGACGGGATCAGCCATTCCGCCCAGACTTGCCAGGTCGTATCGCCCGCAACGGCCAACGCTTCGCTCACCGCCTTGCGCGCGTCAGGGTGAAGACGGTAAGGGGCCGTCTCGTCCAAGCCGGGGCTGTGGTGCCGTGCGATGGCCGTGATCGTCGCTCGATACAGACTTGGGTCCTGCTTACCCAATGATTCCCAGAGGACGCGCGCCGAAGCGTGTGCACCTTCACCAGCGTGGGTCTTGGGCTTGAGATGCCGGACGCGTTTCTGAGCCTCCTTGTGAAGCTGGTTGTCGCTTTCATAGTGGGTATGTGCTACCAGGAACGGCGGCTTGCCTTCACCAATGTGTTCCTGATACTTCGCTGCCCATCGCTGCCAGCGCTCTTCCAGCTTGCCCACGTCATGCAGCGCCAGCGCCAGCCGCACGGCTCGCTCCAACAGATCGGCAGAAGATTTGTCTCTTGTCAAATGCTGTGCTAACCAGACCAGGCGATTGCGATAACGCATCTCAAAGACAGCGCGCATCGCAGCAATGTGATCACGGTAGGACTCTAACCGGTAGCCGTCATAGCGCGGGTGCCCGCCCCGCTTTGTTGCCTCCGGCGACCGGTAGCGCCCGTCCCCGGCCACGCCCAGCCGAAACCCTCGTTCGGCATCGTAGGAGACCAGTGCCGGATGGACGGCAAACACCAACGCGGCCGAAAGGTCGTCTTGTGTCATCGCTTCAAGCCAGCGATAAGCGACGGGAACGCGACTCTCTTCCTCCTTCTCTTGCTGGACCGGATAGCGCAAGGTCCATGGCAGGCCTAGCGCATCGGCCTGCTGCCGGAGAACGTCCAACTTGCCGCGCAGTATTCCGTGCCAGAGCGAAAAGCTCTCATACCGGAAAGGGCTCTCTTCGGTCAGACCATCTGGCGGCTCATAAACGATCACAGCGCGGCTATCTACCCGACGGATCAACTCACGGCGAACGCTATGGTCATGAAAGGCTACGGCCCGGGTGATCTTTTCCCAAATACCGCCCGCATCTTCTTTCATCCGGCGCAGGCTCTCACGGTCAGCCTCATTATGCGCAACGTTAATGATCTCCTGTTCATCACCAAAGCGCACTACCGTACCGTGCTTGGCCTGGAACGCCTGCCAGGAGAGTTCGCAGATTTGCCTTTCAATTTTGGTTTCGCCATAGGGGGCGTAATTGGGCTCGCCATCACGGTTCGGTGGCACCTGATAGACATACACCTGACCGCTCTCACCGGGGTAACGCGCGCAGCGACCAGCCCGTTGCAGTACGCTTGCTGCCGGGGCGATCTCGGTGTGCAGCGCCTGGCTGGTAATGTCCAGACCTACTTCCACCACTTGTGTCGCCACAACAATTAGAGAGGGTGCAGTTTCGCGCGCGATCTCATCCGGCCCCCACAGCGCGCGCAGCAGCGCTTCTTTGACCTGGCGGTGTGGCTGTTCAAACCGGCTGTGCAGCAACATCACCCACGGACTTGATCCATCTACGGAGAGATACCGGCCACGCACCTCATGAACGGCTTTTCCCAGCAATTGGCGGTGCTCCTCGGCATTGCGGGCCATACGCAGACTGGCGTAGAGTGCTGCCAGATCGGACGCGGCAAATGGTATTGGGCGGCATCCCTCCTTAACCAGTCCTTCATACACCTCCAGGGCCCGATCCACCGTGTTGCACACAACTAACGACCGACGATCATGCGCCTTTAAAATCGCCTCTGCTCTGATGATATCCGGCACAACCTGAAGATGTCGTTCCTTGCGCGGCCGGTTTTCGCGCGTCTCAATCGCTTGGATCTCGTCTTCGCTCAGGGTCTCGGTCTTCGCCTCCAAAAAATCGCCGATCTCGGAGAGCATGGTCTGAGAAAAGGTGGCCGTCATCAGGACGAAAGGTGCGTACCGACCAAAGATTCTGAGCAGTTGCAGGCTGGCGTTTCGGGCTTCTAGTGGGAACAGGTGGAACTCGTCAAGAACCAAGTAGGAACCCCATACTGCCGCTACATTCACATTGGATTGGCCTTCGGACAGGCCATAGGGTACCCCCAGCGCGCTGCTGAGCACCTGATCCAGGGTAGCGAAGACCAGGTCGCCCTCGAACTTAGGATCATCGGCGCGTTCGCCCGTCTGGATGGTCACCGTCAACTGACGGCCAAAGCGTCGTTGATAGGATTGGGACAACTCACGATACTCGTGTTCAAACTGATTGGCCAGCACGCGCACGGGAACGGTGTAGAGACACTGCCTAGGAAAGGCTTCCGGCGGCAGGTCAAAAAATGCCTCAATGAACGGTGCCAACGCCGCGCGAGTCTTGCCCGCGCCGGTGGGGGCTTGTAGGATCACCGATTTGCCGGCCTGGACATTTTGCTTGACGCGCTCCTGATACTTGTAAAGCGACGTAGTCATGTTCAATTCCTCCCGAAAAAGTCATCTAGCGTAGAAGATGGTTGTTCGGGAGGCCGAGAGGAGACATACCAGCCATACCTCTCAGCCATTGTCCGCGCCTCCCCCATCAACATCTCCCTCAGTTTTATTGGTTCTCTCACCTCGCAATCTGCGCCCCAGCCGCGAATCCAGGGTAGCATCTCTTGGGGTTCCGCCACCCGCGCCCGCCAGATGATGCTGCCATCCGGCTGCTCCTCCACCTCCTCGCTACTGTGCCAGCGCGTCTCCTGCACCCGGCGCGCCACGCGTTGGTGAAACCTGAGCACCACCTCCACCGGCTCCTCCTCTGTGTACCAGATCCCCCAGGCATCGGCCAGCAACGCGCGCGGGTCAAATTCATCGGGGATCGTATAATGCTCCCTCAGCAACTCCGCCCGTTCAATGCGCTCCACCTTGAACGTGCGGAGCGCGCCCGGCGGCTCGCGCCAGCCGATGACGTGCGTCGTCTGGCCCACAGCATAAGGCTCTATGCAATAGGGGGCGAAGGTGTATGCATGAACCTCCCGGCTCGCCTCGTGCCGATGCCAGATGCGAACCTTGCGCCCTTCCGCCCAGGCCAGGGTAAGCCGCTCCAACACTTGCAGATAGACGGGATCGTGCCGCCGGGCGGCGTCATCCATCACGTCGGCCGATTGCTGGATATGCCGGCCGACGCGGGGAGCCAAGCTTTCCAGGGCGATGCCCAGTTTGCGCAGAGCACTCGCCGCGTGGGGATTCTGCTTATCGGTGCGGGTTGCCATAAGCCGGGCCGCCAGATGCACGGCCATTGCCTCATGCAAGGTCAAACGCAAGTTGACCAGGTAACTCTCCCGGTTGATGCGTAAACGACCATCGTCGTCCTCGTAGATGGGGAAGTGGCCGCCCAGGTCGGCCAGGTAACGAAAGACCGTTGACCGGTTCACGCTCAGACGTCTGGCGATCTCCGCCTGGCTGAGACCCTCCGGATGGGCCAGGAGGAGTGACTCGATCTGGAGAAGGCGCCCCGCCTTAGTAAGAGATCGTTCCATAAGTGAAACCTCCTTGCCGGATCTCAAACGGCTTCACCGTTCTGGGGTATCATACAGGAGGTGTGTTGCAAGTACGGCAACGCTCGTCAGGCAGCAGAGGATTCCTCCCGATGAATCATGAGTCTGCACCGGCTTAGTTTCACAGCGCGAGTTCCCAAGCTCGGAGCACAGATAGCATCATGGAGCAAGAGGCCGAAGCCCGCATTGGCAGGTGGAGAGGCATGCCAATTCTGCACAGATTATACCATTCGGAGGCGAGTCGTAGCAAGCGTTGTAGCGGGAAGATTCATGGATGAAAACCGGAGTAGAGCTGCCACCAGCGCCGTTTTCTGGCCTCGGAGCTAGAGGCCGGTGGCAGGGCCTCGTCCAGCAACATACCCCCCTCCCTACCGGCGAAGCGTCCCGGAGGTGTCCCCCTCCCCCCTGCGGTTCCCAAGGCCCCCTCCGCCCTGTCCACCCTTACATCTCCTCCTCCGGCAGGTCATCCAGTTCGAACACCCGCCGAAAAACAACCTTGAAATGTCACCTGGGCCGGCTTGCCAAGGCAGAGAGCCTGGGAGTGTCTCCCCAAGTTTCTGTTGTGGCCCATGCCGTGCCGCGAGTGGCACGGAGATTCTCAGAGCGGCAGAGTAGGATTCTGAAAGATTGAATGTCCGAACTCAGTCGAACACCGGGCGTTTAATTTGACACGACGCATCATTGGTGTTAAAGTTAGATCACCATGCTGGCAGGATGCCTGGGCTATGGCAACCAAAATCCTCGCGGTTGATGACGACACGAACCTCCTCAAGCTCCTAGGCCACATTCTGCGCACAGCAGGCTTTGAGGTGACCGAAGTCACCAACGGACAGCAAGCCCTCGCAGCGGTGGCCCGCGAAGTGCCCGATCTGGTGTTGATTGACGTGATGATGCCGGTGATGGATGGCTACGAAGTCTGTCGCCGCCTACGGAGCAACCCGCGTACCAAGCACATCCCGATCATCCTTCTCACGGCCAAAGTGCAGACGGAAGATAAGATCGCGGGCCTTGAGGCCGGAGCAGACGACTATGTCACCAAACCGGCAACGCCGAGCGAATTGGTAGCCCGCATTAAGGCTTTGTTGCGTCGCTCCGCGTTCTCGGCAGAGGCCGCCAAGCCCCGGGGACGCGTCACCGCATGGATAGGGGCCAAGGGCGGCGTTGGCACGACCAGCCTGGCCGTTAACATCGCGGTCTTGGTGGCAAAGGCGGGCCTGCGCGTCACCCTGGCCGATTGGCAGCCTGTGCCGGCCGCGGCTACCTACCTGGGCTTGCATGGCGCAAAGGGCTTGGACGAGTTGCTTGCGCAAGAAGGGGATCAATTGGATGCTCGCGCTGTGGAGCGCATGATCATCGTCCATGGCACTGGCCTCTCGCTCCTATCAGGCTCCACCTCGTTGAGCGGAGGCATTCGTACCGCCACGAACACGCAGATTGACATCATACTGGATGCTCTGGCGACCAGCGCGCAGCATGTTATGCTTGATTTGGGATCGGGCCTGGAAGGGCCGACGCGCTACATCCTGGAACAGTGCGATCGCACGATGGTGGTCACGGAGCCCGACCGTGCAGGGATAGAGTGGGGGCAAATCCTCATGGAAGAACTGAGCAGGCTAAGGATCGCGGGGCCGCGCGTGGGTGTTGTGTTGGTTAACCGGACAGGAACCTCGTTATACCTGCCGCGCAAGGACATGGAGACACGTTTGCATTCTCCCATCATGGCCCTGGTTACGCCGGCTGCCGAGCCTTTTTTCCAGGCCACTCGCGATGGCACTCCCTTCGTCCTCACCTACCCTACAAGCCCCATATCCGACACTCTGCGGGCCATAGCCAAAACTTGGCTTGAGTCGGCTACCGCCCCTGCCCTCTGATGCCGAAGCCTATGGGCCATGATATTCAGCGCGCTCGCGAACTCCTTCTGGCAGCCAAGCATGCCGTCGCGCTGACAGGCGCAGGTATCAGCACGCCATCCGGTATCCCGGATTTCCGCAGCCCCGGCACCGGCCTTTGGCACCGGGCAGACCCCTTTGCGGTTGCCTCTATCTGGGCTTTTCGCGACTCGCCTGAGGTATTTTACAACTGGCTACGCCCTCTAGCCCTCGCCGCGGCGCAAGCGCAACCCAACCTCGCTCATCTTGCCTTGGCCGAATTGGAACAACAAGGCTTGCTTCATGCTGTGATCACACAGAATGTAGATGGGTTGCACCAGAAAGCCGGTTCCCGTCGGGTCTTAGAGGTGCACGGCCATACCCGCACGGCGACATGCTTGAATTGCCTGGATTCTGTACCGACCGAACCTTACTGGCCTCATTTCCTGGCCGAAGGCACGCTGCCGCGTTGCCCGCGTTGCCAGGAGATACTAAAGCCAGATGTCGTCCTTTTCGGTGAGCCGCTGCCCTACGAAGTCATGGAGGCTGCGCAGGCCGAAGCATTGCTCTGCGATCTGATGCTAGTTATAGGTTCATCGTTGGACGTCATGCCCGCCAGCGACCTGCCGTTTCTGGCCCGCCGGCGTGGCGCGCGGCTGGTGATCATCAACTACACGGAGACGCCCGCCGACACCATGGCCGATATCGTCCTGAGGGCCAACGTGACCGAAGTGCTTCCCCAACTGACCGCCGCGCGCGCCGTTTGAATATAGGCCGATGCCACAATTGCCAAATGATAATGATATGGTGACAACAGACAAGGGCCACCCAGCTTCGGGTGGCCCTTGTCAATTACCGTGCGGTGAAGGCTAATTCTTCGCGATAGATGGCAGGTAGTTGCGGGAGCGATGGATGAAGACGGTGAGATCCACCGCCTGGAAACGATTAGCCGTGCCGGGGCCGCCATCAATGACGATCGTTGCCCGATACAAACCAGGTGTCGCATGGCTTTGGTCAACCCGCACGAACATGATGGAAGGCACCGTTCCGGAGACAGGCGATAGGATCAGCCACTCAAAGCCCCCGATGGAGATCGCGTCGGGCCCTTCCCCTACCACCAGCCCCGCGTCGGTATAGCGCAATGCCGCTCCGGGTTGTTCCAGCCGCGCCGCCACCGCGTTCCACTGGCCCGCCGGGATGGCGCCCGCAACCCAGTTGATCGCATTACCACCGCCCACCTGGGTAATGCTGATGGCAGGCGGCGAGTAATCCTCCTGGCCTTCCCGTACATCCAGGAAGACTTTGCTCGGCGAGACGGCCATGCTCGGGTTGGTGATGGTGAGCCGCACCGGCACGGTGACCGGGCTGTTGGCTACGCCCGCTGCACTCACGCGGATCGCGCCGTCATAAGTCCCCGCCGAGAGGCCCGCGATATTGACGCTGACACTGAATGTCGCCGGTGTGGAACCGCTCGCGGGCGTGAGGCTTAGCCAGCCCGCGCCCGTCACCACCGTGGCAGTCCAGTTGAAGGACGAGCCGGCGCCGCTATTGCTGACCAGAACCAGTTGGGCAGCGGGGTTAGGCCCACCACGCTGGGCCGAGAAATTGAGAGATAAGGGACTGACGCTCAGGATAGGGGCCGCCACCGAGAGGTTGACCTTCACATAGAAGGGGCTTCCCTGGGTGCCTGCCGGGCCTGCAATGCGAATTCCCGCCACATAATCACCGGCGGTGAGCCCCGTCGCATCCACGGAGACCGATAGGGTTCCCGGCGTCGTGCCGCTGGTCGTGTTCAACCGGATCCATCTGGTGTCGGTAACGACCGTGGCAGTCCAGGCGATGCTCCCTCCCAAGCCAATGTTGGTGATGCTGATCGTTTGCGCAGGCGGTGGCGTAGGCCCGGTCACGCCAAAGTCTAACTCCGCGGGCGTAACGTTCAGAACCGGCGATGCAGGGATCCCCTGTCCATCCAGATTGCCCACCGCCAAGGCCGAATCAAGGAAGGCTCCCCCTGTCGGCAGGTAATTATCGTTGATCTCCAGTTGGTTGTAAATGCGGTACTCGTTAGAGCTGAGAACCACCACCTCATCTTTGCCGTCACCGTCGGTGTCCCCGGCTTCTACACGTCGCCATTGGCGCCCTATGGCAAGCTCTACCACACGCATACTGTTTCCAGCGGGGTTGCGCACGACCAAAGAGGCTCTGGGGTCCACCGGATCGCGCAGGAGAAGCACCTCTGCGTCGCCGTCTCCGTTCAGGTCGCCTGTGCCGATGCTGGTGAAAGGCGGATAGTAGTATCTTCCTTCCACATCGGCCAGGGGAGCGGTGCCCGGGAACCGCAAGACATAATAGTTGGGGCGCGAAGATTGAGGGTCAAACAGATTGCGGGTCAGCGCGATTTCATCGCCGTTGAAAGACGAGGTGAAGTTGGCGACACGGACATAGGTCCACGGCCAGGTGAAACCTTGCTCAAAGAGAACAGACCAGTTTAGGCCGCTTCGGATGTGCAGGAGATTGCTGGAATCACGAATGAAAATGTAATCGGCGTAGCCATCGCCGTTCACATCGCCCGTTGTGATTTGGCGTAACGGTGCCCCGTAGTCCACCGTGCGCCCGGCCATGGGGCTGAAAGATGTGCCCGTGGCATTACCGTCATAGACGATCAACCTTTCGGCGAGATTGCCGGAGAGGCTGTGGGTCAACAGAACCTCGACACGCCCGTCACGGTCCAGGTCGCCAGTGGCTACTTTCAACCACTGCGCGCCGCTTGGCGCATCCCATTGATAACCGGCTGCCGTGCGGCCAACGGGAACGACAGGGTCAAACACCCTGACCAGGCCGGGCTTCAAGGCAATGATTTCGTCGTCTCCGTCGCCGTTGACATCGCCCAGGACCACTTGCGTCCAGCCGACATCAGGCGATTCCCAGCTGACCCGTTGGGTGCCGGCGGCTACGTTGGGGTCGGCAACGATGATGCGCCCGCTGCTGTTGATCAAAACGATCTCATCATCGGTGGTGGCAGCGAGCGCCGTCTGCATCGCGACGGGAGCAGGAGTACCCGCCAGCGGAGCCAAGATGAGGGCTACCGCCAGGATAAGAATCAGACGGTTAATCCTAATCATCTTCCTCGGTCTCCTTCTCATGAAGTGAGGTCGGAAAGCCCGCAGCGCGCCGACCCAGGACGATTATAGCACAGCGGATGGGGTTGGGCAAACTGTTCTAAGCCCCGACGGTCCGGTGACTATCAGAGCTTGTTGGTTGCCGTGCGGACCAAAGGTTGCAGATGGCGGTAGAGGTGATGTTCCAAGGCCGCGTAGTAAGCCTCTTCGTGAGTACGGAGCACCTCCAAAAGCTGCGGCCCGAATCGCTCCACCGCAGAGCCAAAGGTCACGTGGAGCACCTGGCGAGCGTGAAAGTTTTCCAAAATCTCGGTGAGACGCGAGTCCGGCAGGTCAGCCAGATCGGGCATGCGACTCAACTCGGCCGAGACGTGGTACGAGGCCCTATCCTGAGGATACCGTTCCTGCGCGAAGGATACGATCTCGCGGAAGAAAGCCGGTTCCGCCTGGGCCACCACCCGCAGCGCCTCCAGATAACTCGTGCCCGCCGTCTTAAGATGCACCAGCCCCTGCGCGGCTCCGGCCAGCAGCGGATAGACGCTGAACTTATCGGAGCCAGAATGAAGGCTTAACTTGTAGGGCCCTAAGGCGCGGGCGATGGCAGCATGAACCGCCAATTCCCGCGCCAATGCCCGCAGGTCGCCGATGTAATCTACCCCCTTCTCAAAGCGACCGATATAGCGCGGAGCCAGACTGACCCACTTCACGCCAAGGCGTTTCAGTTCGCCGACAATGTAGATGTGTTCTACAGGCGTGGTGGGCGTCTCCGTCTCATCCACAGAGATTTCCAGTTCGTAGGGGATGCCCTTGGAAGCCAGATGGCGCGCCATCGCCGCCACGTGCGCGATAGCGTGACCGTATTTGGCTGCTGCCCGCAGCACGGCGAGCGCATCCAGGTAGATATCTGAGTCTCTTATGCGCAAAGTCGCCCCGGCATAACGCTTCTTCAGGTCCGCCGGCGTGCTCTCCAAATCCTGCCAGGGCAAGGCCGTTACTTTGGCCTCCAACACCGCAGGCGTGGCTTTTTCCGCCTCGCCATCCACGTATGCGCCCGGGTCTATCGTAAAGAAGCTGAAGCCGGCTGCAGCACAGGCATCAATATCGGCAGGGGTCTTCAGGTGGTCGGCATCGGCTCCCACCGGCCCGCGCCAGCCTGCTTGAAAAGTGCCCCAGGTGGCATCCGCCAGAACGTCGTCGGGGCTCCGGCGGGTTCGCTCCATTTCACGGATAGATTGCTGGGCGAAGATGGGCATGATGGCGCTGGCGGGAGCCTCGTGCCGAATACGATCCAACGCACGCACGTGGCCCGGCGTTGCCAGCCCCAGGCGGTCACCAAAACCCGCCGAGGTCGCCAACCCCAGGAGAGTCGGTTGTAGCCAAGGGAGCGCGGAGCGCAGGGCTCGTGCGTTCGCGTGGGTTGTCGGGCAAAGCCTCAGCGCGTAACCGACTCCGAACTCTTGCTGCTCGCCCTGAAAGCGCGCAAGGGCAAGGTGTTCCGGATGGGCAAGGATCGCTAATTGCTTACCGGCTCTGCCTTTCTGGAGCCAGTAGGCTGCTCCATCTTGGATGACGAAAGAGGCCGGATAGAGCGCTGCGCCGAAGCGTCGTTGTATATCGGTCAAGGTAAAAGGGAATGCATCGGCCATGCTATCTCCTGAATAGGGGAATCTGGTTAAAACCTACAAATGCCCTGTAGCGCGCAAGTGCTCTATGGCCTCGGCGCGCGGCAACGACGGCTCCGCACCTGTGATGGTAACGGAGAGCGCGCCCGCCGCGTTGCCGTAACGCACGGCCTCCAGCAAGGGCTCGCCACGGCCCAGCGCGACGGCCAATGCGCCACAGAACGCATCACCCGCCGCCGTCGTATCTACCGCTTTCACCGGATAAGAGGGGATGTGTGTCTCACCCTCTGCCGAAACCACAAGCGCGCCGTGTTCGCCCAGAGTAACGATGACGGTTTTCAAGCTCGCATAGATCGCGCGCAGAGAACGAGCGGCCTCCAACGCTGCCGGGACGCCGTCCGGCTTATGGCCGGCCAATGCTGCGATCTCGCCTTCGTTGGGGACGAGGATATCTACCGCAGCCAGCAGCTCCCGAGGCACCGCTTGCGCGGGCGCGGGGTTCAAGATGACGGTGCGACCAGCCTGTCTGGCAACGGAGGCAGCTCGCGCCGCGACCTCAAGGGGAATCTCCAATTGCAACAAGAGAACATCGCAGGCAGCGATAGCCTGCGCGGCCCTGTCTATGTCATCCAAGGTCAGGGCGCGGTTGGCCTGTGGCACGACGATGATGCTGTTGTCGCCCTCGGCATCCACAACAATGAGCGCGACACCTGTGCCGTGAACCGAGTCTCGCAGCACGTAGCGCGCGTCTATGCCTTCTCTGGCCAGCATAGCCAGAAGTGCGTCGCCGAAAGGATCGGCACCCACGCGGCCTACCATCGTTACTTGGCCGCCGGCGCGCGCGGCGGCAATCGCCTGGTTGTTTCCCTTACCGCCGATGAACAGGCCGAAACTCGTGCCAAGAAGGGTCTCACCTTTGGCAGGGCGGCGCGGCGCGCGCACCACCATGTCCATGTTGAGGCTGCCCACGACAGCAATGGAGGGTTTGGTCGGTTGTTGAGTCATTACCGTTCTCCTCACGTGAAAACACCGAGAACCACGTGGCCATCATCACCAGCGGCAAAAGGCCGGCAGTCATCCAGATGACGATGTTGGCGCGATACTCCAAGATAGAACCCCAATGGGCCCGCGCGTAAGCAGCGATTTTCCGCAGCATCGGGAGCTATTCTACCCTCACCGGCATATTCTTGACAAGTTGAGAATCTGAGGCTTAAATGAAAATCATTCAATAGGAGAGAGCATGAGAATCCAATCCATTGAACTCTATCATGTCGCGATGCCGGTCATCTACCCTTTCCGCACCGCTTTCGGCGATGTGGACTGCATAGAAAGCGTTCTCGTGCGCATGGTAGGCGAAAAACGGTTCGGCTGGAGCGAGTCTGCCCCATGGGCGGCCCCGGCCTATAGCAGCGAATGGGCGCGTGGCGTGTTTATCGTGGTGCGGGATTGGCTGGCTCCCCTCCTGGTCGGTAAAGAGATTGCCAGCGGCGAGCAACTTCAACGCGCCCTATCCGGCATCAAAGGGAACTACTTCGCCAAAGCCACCCTTGACCTGGCTTGGTGGGATTTGTATGCGCGCAGCATGGGAAAACCGTTGTGGCAGGTCATCGGCGGTAAGAACGAGACGGTAGAGGTAGGGGCGGATATCGGCGTGATGGAGAGCCTGGATGCGCTCCTGGCCGAGGTCGCGAGGGCAAAGGACGCGGGGTTCAAGCGGCTGAAGCTCAAGTATCGCCCTGGCTGGGAACTTAACATGGTCGCTGCCGTGCGAGAAGCATTCCCCGACATGGTAATCCATGTGGATTGCAACAGCGCGTATACCTTGGCCGATCTGCCGATGTTTCAGGAACTAGACCGATACCATCTGGCGATGATTGAGCAGCCCTTGCAACACGATGACCTGCTGGATCACGCACGCTTACAGGCGAGTATCCGGACCCCTGTCTGCCTGGATGAGAGCATCGTATCGGTGGATAAGGCACGCAAGGCGATTGCCCTGAAGGCGTGTCGCTGGATCAATATCAAATTGGGGCGGGTGGGCGGTTTGACCAACGCGCTGGCGATTCACAACCTTTGCCAGGAGGCAGGGGTTCCCTGCTGGGTCGGGGGTATGTTGGAATCGGCGGTGGGGCAGGCGCACAACATCGCCTTGGCGACACTGCCCAACATCAAATACCCGTCGGATATCTTCCCCACGAGCCGGTTCTATCATGAAGATTTGGGCGTTCCCCCGATTGTGCTGAGCGGGCCATCACAGGTAACGGCGACGGCGGAACCGGGCATCGGCTGCGAGCCGGATGCGAGACGATTGGAGGATAGGTTGGTAGAGAGGGCGGTGGTGGAGTAAACGAATGGCTTTCCGGGAGCCGAGCGCCGATATGGTACTATACAGGGCACTACAGCAATTCCAGGAATTGATCCAAGTCTATCCGAGCGTGCCTCAAGATATGGGCCAGAGTTGACCGTTTGACCGGACGATGAGCCGGAACCGTGATCTTGAGCAGTTCATCACCAATGCGTTTCTGCAGCCTGATGTGGCTGCCTCGTTGGCGTACCACAGTCCATCCGGCACGCTGCAAGGCTTTGATGATGGCTGTGTAGGGCAGGCTGGGGACCTTGCTCAAACCTCAATCTCCTGTACCGTTGCCTTCTCATCGGGCAGCCAATCATCTTCAACAGGCTCAAGATAGAGTGCAATCGCTTCCTGAATATTAGCAAGGGCTTCTTGTTCGGTCTCGCCTTCGCTGATGCAGCCAGGGAGAGAAGGAACATAGACTGTGAAACCACCCTCGTCGCTCGGTTCAAGTACCACTTTGAGACGCATGGGGTTAACTCCTTCAGCCAATCCGGTTATTATGTATCAGACAAGGGCTTCCTGTACCAGGTTGCTCCGTTCAAGGTGACTCCGACCAACCCTGCTTATCGGTATAATGCTTCAGGCGCATGTAGTATAAGGCCAGAACTACTTGCGGTCAAGTAGTGGGGGTTCGAGGGCATTTCAGAAATCGGGCGATCTCCTGTAGTGGCTGATGGCTCCCCCTCCGACAGATATTGCTTCAGTGCTGGCCGGAACTTGAAATGCCCCCGGTTCTGGAGTGGTGGGGATAGGCACATCGCCGGCGATGCGCGCCAGTGGCACACCTCTGTCCTGAAACGTGAATTGGAGGCATCATGGATGTTGACCTTTTGATCCACAGCGCGGCGCAACTTCTGACCATCGCAGCCGAGGGACACAAGCCGAAGCGCGGCGCGGCCATGTCGGACCTGGGCCTCATTCCCGACGGCGCGGTAGCCGTGCGCAAAGGGCGCATCGTGCGCGTGGGGCCAACGGCGGATTTGCGCCGTGCGGTGCGGGCCGCGCGAGAGATAGACGCTTCCGGCAAGGTCGTCCTTCCCGGCTTTGTGGACCCCCATACGCATCTGGTCTGGGCAGGCGACCGCGCAGGTGAGTTTGAGCAAAGGCTTGGCGGCGCGACATACATGGAGATCATGGCCGCAGGTGGCGGCATCATGAGCACCGTGCGCGCCACGCGTGTCGCCGGCCTGGAAGACTTGGTCGCGCAGGCACGGCCCCGCCTGGATCGCATGTTGGCGCACGGCACGACCACCGCCGAGGCGAAGACGGGCTACGGCCTGACGCTGGATGACGAACTGAAACTGCTGGATGCCATCACGATCCTGGCCGAGGATCACCCGCTGGAACTGGTGCCCACCTTCCTGGGCGCGCACGCAGTCCCGGACGAATATGCCGGACGGCCCGAAGCGTATGTTGACCTCATCGTTGAGGAGATGCTGCCGACCATTGCACATCTCAATTACCGGGTGACGGTGACACCCGACGAGAACGATGCTGACTACGACTACACGGATTACCATCCGGCCGCGCGTTTTTGCGACGTCTTTTGCGATGAGGGCGCATTCACGTTGGCACAGGCGCGCCGCATCTTGGTCACCGCCAAGAAACTGGGCCTCGGCTTGAAAATCCATGCGGACGAGTTCGCACCCTTAGGTGCGACGCATCTGGCCGTAGAGTTACGCGCGACTTCGGCAGATCATCTGGTCTGCACGCCGCCCGACCAACTGCAAACTTTGGCCCGCTCCAAGACCATCGGCGTGGCGTTGCCGGGCACACCCTTCGGCCTGGGGCAGAAGGAATACATGCCCGCGCGGGAGTTCATCGCCGCAGGCGGCGCGCTGGCATTGGCGACGGACCTGAACCCCGGCACCTGCTGGTGCGAATCCATGCCTTTCATCATCGCGCTGGCCTGCCGCGCCATGCGCCTGACGCCCGCGGAGGCCATCGTCGCGGCCACCCTCAACGCGGCCCACGCGGTCGGCCTGGGGCATCGGATCGGCAGCCTAGAACGCAATAAACAAGCCGATATCCTGATCCTGGACCTGCCCGATTATCGGCACCTCGCGTACCGGTTCGGCAGCAATCCGGTGCAGGCGGTGTTCAAAGGGGGAATGCTGGTAGCGGGTAAAGCATGAAGGGCGATAGATAATCTGCAGGCGGTGGCTTGCATCTGGCAGGGTTCTCTGCCGGCTTACTCCGGTTGGATGTAGCCTTGTCCTGCGGTATAATCCCTGCCATGAGACGCACGCTCGGCTCGTTGGATGCCATACTCCTCTTTGTTCTGGTCACCGCCCGGGCCCGCATAGACACGCTGGCCGACCTGGTGCTCCCTAATCGTTTGCAGGATTTTACCCGCGCGCCCATCTTGGGTACGCTCCTTCCCACCCGCAGCCAAGAACTGCTGAAGGATTGGCTGACCGATCCTTTAGGATTGCTTCTCCTGACGGCGGCCTTTGGCACGCTGAGTGCCTATCTTCTCGTGGATGCGGCAGGCGAACGACTCTCCGCAGCCGCCCGTTACCGGCTGAAACTGGCGCTCATCTGGGTCATCATCCTCGTGCTGGTCGTTGCGCCCTCTCTAAAACTCGTCCTCTTGCGCCGGGTCGGCGGCCCCGCCAGTTACACCCACGATGGTGGTGTGATCCAGACGGAAGAAACGATCAAACTCTTCCTGGCCGGTAGAAACCCCTATTCTGAGGACTATATCAATACCCCGCTGGCCGAATGGGGTCTGGACTTTCGCAGCGCGGTCTATCACTATCCCTATCTGCCTTGGACCTTCGTTTTCTCCACTCCCTTCTATTTGCTGAGCAACGCGCTGATCGGCTGGTATGATCAACGATTTGTCTATCTTTTGTTGTTTATTCTGACGTTGGCCTTGGCCCCCGGCCTGGCACGCGGCCCCGCGGCGCGCCTCGGCCTGGTGATGGTGTTGGGATTAAACCCCATCATGGGGAGCGATGTTATCTTCGGGCAGAACGATTCCTTTGTCGTTTTCTGGGTCGTTCTTGCCTTCTGGCTCAGGGAGCGCAAGCATCTGACCGCCTCCGCCTTCGCTTTCGGTCTCGCCTGCGCCAGCAAGCCGACCGCCTGGTTCCTGGCTCCCTTCTATGCGCTCCTGCTCGTGCGCGGTGAGCCGTTGAATCGCATCGGAACCTGGCTGCGGCGCGGCTGGCCCGCGCTGGCGGCCTGGGCCGCCCTGGTCATTCCTTACGCGGCGTGGAACCTGGATGCGCTGGTGGATGACGTGTGGCGCTGGTCGGCAGGGACGGCAGCCGTTCCTTACCAGATCAGGGGGTGGGGCTTCTCTAACCTGGTTCTGGCGTGGGGGTGGGTGCAATCACGCCTGGATTATTGGCCCTTTTGGATACTGGAGGTGTTGGTTTGTGTGCCCCTTCTGATCTTCCTATTGCGGCAGCAATGGCGAAACAACACCATGGCGACGGCGGCCTGGGCCTATGCGCTTCTGCTTTTCGTTTTCTTCTACTTGTCGCGCTTCCTCAACGAGAATTATCTGGGCTATCTCCTGGCTTTCCTCGCGCTGGGCTACTTTACGGGAGAGGTTGGCAGCGATGAGCGTGGGGGCCCTACCAACAGTTAAGATTTCATAATATCATTATCTATGCACGTATCCATGTGACGGATAGTACTAATTTCCTATTGCCAGGAATTATGTCTTGTTATAAAATACGGTCAAGGGTTATTTGCGGGGTCTGGGTCGCGAACGCCGGCCCCGTACATCGCAGCCCATCCTATTCCGACGTTGCCAGCGCGGGGAGTAGATGGTCTGCCTGATGCCCTTAGCGAGGACCGGGAATGGTCCTCGTGTTTTTTGCCTACAAAACCATGGGGGGGCGATTCGTAAATCGCCCCCGCTCATGTTCGGCTGCCTCACTTTTTTGTCGGAGGTTTTCGCCAACCGGCTACTTTCACCGGCTGGCGCGGCTGTCGCGGCCCATCATCGGGCTTCACCAGCTCAATACGGATGCGCGACGGCGCCTGGCAGCGATAGATTTGCCCCTGCGCAGGCTGAATCTTGATCTTCTCCGGCCTGAGTTCCCTGCCAGCGCATTCAATCTCTACCGGCTCCGGGGGGCGATAGCGCTCTTTGCCTACTTGGGGTGGATAGGACACGACGATCTCACCCTTCGCGCCAGTGCTGAGGTTGGTGACCGAATAGGTGCCGGGGCGAATAAGGGTAGCCGCAAATAGGTCACCTCCCTTCATTTCCCGGCTATCAAAGACTACGGTCTGGCTCCTCTCTTCCACTCTGCCCACGCGCACCGCATAGCCTCCTGTCCCTCGCGAAACGTAGAAGACGGCATATCCTTTTGGGTTCACAACAAAATGCCGTTCCCGCTCGTGAAGGCCCGACTTACATTCACAAAGCTCCGTGGCAGGCCGGTCCAGTGTCGCCAAGTCAATATCTACCTGCATTACATCGGATTCTTTGTCCACTCGCAGGTAGAAATCCGCCACGTCTCGCTCTCCCCGGCTGGCCGTACCCCGGTACTCGCCGGGTTCCGGAAAATTGTGAATCACCACGCCCAGCATGGTGAGCGCACCGCTGTCTAATGTGGTCTGTGTAAAGACAGGATAGTTGATGAACGCTTTCGTAGCCATCTATGCCCCCACATTCCCTTCTAGGATCATCTCCTTCGTGTTGACACGCACGGCCAGGTCTCGGATGGGGATTTTCACCGGGATCAGCCCGCCGCTCGCCGGTAAGATCGGATAGGGATCTTCTAACTCGTGCAGCGGCGTCTTGTTGGCAAAGTAGTCGGCGACGAAGGTCAAGAGTAGATTGAAGAGGCCGAAGCTAACCCCCAAGAGATCGGCAATCCACTCGCCGATGTCGTCGGGCAAGTCAAGGATGGCGCGAATCAGATCAATGATAGGCCCGAGGATTGCCAGGATCAGATCTTTGGCCCACTGAGGAAGGAACCCTAACAAACCATTGATGGCGGCGTTGACCGCGTTCTCCAGGAGATCGCCCACCATGTCGGCCACGTCAAATACATCAATGTCTAACGTGACCGGGTCTATGAACACCTGCCACTTGTTGGGGATGTTCGCATCTTCAGCGTCCAAGTCGGCCATGCCGGGCGTGCGCGCCGGGTCCACCCGATATTTGATGATCGGGCTTGCGGTGATGGAGATCTCAGAGGTGATGACCCCGCTCAGGTCCAGACAGAAGTTGATGTCGGGATCGGCACTGAAAACACAGATGCGAGGAGCACGTAAGGCACACCCAAAGGGCGTCGGGATGATGCAGAAACCGCCCACACAAATCTCCGGGATGTCAACGCCCAGGCATAACTGAAGCGTGTCCCACTTGATATCCAGTTCACGGACCTGGACGGTATTATCGTCCCGCAAATCTATTGTCCCACCCTTCAGATGGAGGGCGACCGCGTAACTGGCTGTGAAGGGCCCGAAATCGGCGCTGTCGGAACTGGAGAAGGTGAAGTTATCCCGCAGAAACCCGAACAGCAAGCGAAACGCATCTTCTGAGGCGGCAACCGTGAGATGGCTCATCTCGTCATACCCCCACATCAATGAACACTTTGAGTTGGTCTTCCTCAATGGCCGGGTTGTTAGGAACCGTCGTTGCGGGCGACAACGTGATGGCACCCAGGTCCAGGACCTCAAAGACGACCTTCTCCAGCGCGATGGCCGTCTTAGGCAGGATCACGAGTTGGATCAGGAGTTTCAGATAACATTCCATGCTATTCTCCAGCCCTTCGGGCCGGATATCCACGATCTCCAAGGCATCCAGTTTCCCCTGCAATTTCTGGTTGCCCACCGGGCCGGTCACCTCTACATGGCCCACAGCGAAGAGGTCAATACAAAAACAAGCGAGTTCACGGGTAGGAAGGACGATGGGAGGCAGTTTGGGTCGTTCGGGTAGCGCGACGGTGCCGAAAACCGGTTTGTCAGTATCTTGCCGGGTCGGCAGTTGGAACTCGTCAAAGAAGCCCTTGGGGGGACAGCCGATACCGCCACAGGCCTGAATGTGAAAGGCGAACCGCTGCGCGGCCAGAGGTGGGCTTGCCTCCGGCGGTAGCGTGATGACATTTCCGGGATAGAAGTCAATCTCGGCTTTGGTCAATTGGGCGCAGAAGTTAAGACCGATGACGGGATTGTCGGTGCCCAGGACCGGTAACGGGTCCACAATTGTGATGAGCGGATTTCCCCGTTGTATCACTGCCGGTGCAGGATCAACCTTCACACAAAGCAGGCCGGGGTTCTGTGCCACCAACGCGGTGCCGTAGTTGAACAACGAAGGACGCTGCCGCATGATGTGGCGGACAACCAAATTGATGCCGTCTTCATGGATAGCGCCGTAGAGGTCGGAATGATCCGTAAATGCCACGTACTGCCTCCTGTCTGGTTGATAACACCTTAGTAAGCGCCATGTGCGCTATTGACGCGGGTTTAGATCGGGGACAAGTCTATGGCCGGCCAGAGACGGATGCCGGACGCTAGAGGAACATAAGGCAAAGATAGATTGGGATAGGGAGAAGCGTGGTTGATCGGAGCGTGGGTGTAAGAGATCGGGGAGAAAACCTCCTTAATGGGTGGCCCCAGGCGTGTCGGCGAAAGGACACGGGATTGAGCAGACCGTTTATGTGCTCATTTTATCACCGATTCTCGTCCATGTCAAGGTTTATAGCAAAGTTATGAATATTTTAAGATAATTATATCCCAACACGGACGCAAAGAACCGGACCCTTTCCGGGCCCGACTTTCCAGGCAAGACGATGAGCCCATGCGATTGACACATGCACTCCAGCCATAACCAAAGAACGAGTCTTTCAGCCCACCTCGCGCCCGGCGTACTGCCGTTTGTAGTATTCCAGGTATTCGCCCGTCTTGATCTTGCGCCACCACCACTGGTTTTCCACGTACCAGCGCGCCGTCTCGGCCATCATCTCTTCAAAATCGGCGCGCGGCTGCCAGCCCAGGGCCCGGATCTTACCGTTATCCAACGCGTAGCGACGATCGTGGCCCGGGCGATCCCGCACCGGCTGGATGAGGCTTTCGGGCTTATTTAGGATGCGCAAAATCAGGCGCGTGACCTCAATGTTGCGCCGCTCGCACTCGCCACCCACATTATAGACCTCGCCCGGCGCGCCCTTGTGCAACACCAAATCAATCGCCGCGCAATGATCCAGCACATAGAGCCAGTCACGTACCTGATTGCCGTCTCCATAGAGAGGCAAGGGCAGGTCGTCTATGGCGTTCGTGATAAAGAGAGAGGCGATCTTCTCCGGATACTGGTAGGGGCCGAAGGTATTGGAGCCGCGCGTCACCGTCACCGGTAATCCGTAAGTGACATGATAGGCCCGCACCATCAGTTCCGCGCTCGCCTTGCTGGCCGCGTAGGGGCTATTGGGAGCCAGAGGATCGTTTTCGGTAGAATACCCTTGCGGCACGGAGCCATAGACTTCATCGGTAGATACCTGGTGCAATCGCTCCAGGCCGTGCCGACGCGCCGCCTCCAGCAAGACGTAAGTGCCATAGACGTCGGTCTTGATGAAAGCATCGGGGTCCATGATGGAGCGGTCCACGTGCGACTCGGCAGCAAAATTGACCACCGTGTCTATCCGGTGCTGGCGAATGACCTCCTCCACATGGGGCAGATCGCAGATGTCGCCACGCACGAAGGCATAGCGCGGGTCGTCGTCCACGTCCAGCAGATTATCCAGGTTGCCCGCGTACGTCAGTTTGTCATAGACGACGACGCGGTATTCCGGATACTTCGTCAGCATATAGCGCACGAAGTTGGAGCCGATGAAACCGGCTCCGCCGGTCACAAGGATATTGCGCAAGTTGGCCTCCCCTTTTCACGTCATGGGTATCCTAATCCCTTTTTGCCCCTCTGGCCTGCACAAAAGCTCTGGTGGCAGGGTCTAGGCCGTAGTCGCGATAGTTCACCCGCAGGGTAGGGATGACCCCCAACTCGTCGGCATGGGCCAGCACCTCTTCGGTGGCCCGTTTCTTCGCGCCTGTGGGCAAGGATGGGGGCTCGTGGTTCACCACGCTTCCCACCGGCACGAAGCTGAACGACGACACCAGATGGGGATAGACGCGCGCATATCGCCTGGTGATGAGTCGCGAGATCGGCGAGCGATGCTGCCAGGTGATCCGGCCAGCTTCGGGATCGGGCTGATGTAGCCGCCCGATGTAAGGCCACAGGCTGGATGATTGGGTGAGGGCGAAGGTCTGAAACCCTTGCTCGTCCTGTACCTCGCTGCCGAAGACGGTGCCGGGCAATTGTTCCCGCATGGCTGCCAGAGGTTCCCGCCAATCCCATAGCGAGACGCCAACGTGGTGTGTATCCAGATGAATCGCGTCCACGCCGGTCGTCCGCACAAGACTGACGATCTCCCGCACCAGCCACTGCTGCCAAACCGGATTGTTGATGTTCATGGCGGCGATCGGATACGTCCAGACTTCGTCCATCTGCACGGCATCGTGGATACGATACCAGAAGGTGCTCCAATCGGCAACCGCCCCATCCAGCGCGTCCACCTGTATTGCATTGTTTCCCGGCTGGAAGAAGAACGGGAAAGGAAACGTATAACCCTCAGGCTGTGAAAGGCGCGCCCTCTGCGCCTCTTGCGATCGCCCGTTGACGGTCACCCGCACACTCGCAGGCACGCCTCCAATGGTCAAGTAGGCCTCCATGCGATCGGGCACGGGCGGCGCAGCAAAGGAGATGAACCGCTCATCTCCATCCCAAACGTAGGTTAACATCTGCTTTCCGGAGTCGTAATGGAAAGGCCGGATTCGCCCTCCCAGCCAGGTCAGAATCCTCTCCTCGCCTTGCGGCACCCAGACGTCGGGAATGACCGTCTTCTCTGTGGCAATCGTTGCCGCCGATTTCATCGCCTGGAAAGCGGGGAGATAGGGGTCATAGCCGGGGCCGCAGAGGTGCAGCATCAGGTGGCAGCCGCTCCGGCGGGCCGTCGCCACCATCTCCCGAAACTTGTCCGTCCCCCCTAGGACGGGGCTGGGCCGATAATCGGGGTAGTGGCCGTCGTAGCGCCAGTTCCAGCCGGGCAGATAGATCAAGGTGTCCTCCGGCGCGCCCGCTGCCTGCAAGTCCTTCATCAGGTCAATCACATGCTGATAGGTATGAGAGACCTCACCGTGCGAGCGCCAAAGGTCAACACAGAACGCCAGGCGCGTGTTCCATAGCCAATCCGGGCGGTGCGGCGCACGGCCGCGAGGTTGGATGGCAAAGACCTCCTCCATCCAAGCGGCGTATTCGTCGGCTGTTTCCTCTATGCTGCTGAACAACTGCAAACAAAGCGTGGCCCCCGTCGGCCAGTTGTAGGTTAACCGGAACCCGTCCGCCACGCGCCCAACTTCTGCCGAGGAGCGCGGCGGCAGGCCCACGCCTTCGTGACGGCGAGACGATCTGCTCGTCAGGCGCAGGACGTGCGAACCGAGGCATGCCAGGACGAACTGATAGACCACCCCGAACTTGCGCGTATCGCCCACGGGCATATCGGAAGCAAATCGCCAGCCCGTGTTGAAGGCCGCCGGCAGGTGAAACTCGGCTTCCTTTGGGAAGAAGAGGCTGAGGCCGACATTGGCAAGAGAGGGCCCCGGCTGCGGCTCTATCTCCACGCGAAGCATCTCGCCACCTCGGATTTGCAGGCGGGCAGTTCCCCGGCTGTTATGCAACGTAGCCGTCAGGCCGTCTTCAGCAACCCTCGCGTTCGCCACCTGGGCAGCTTCCCCGCCCAGGCGAAAAGCGAAGTCCCCAGACCGCAGAGCCCACTCGCGGGTACCCACACGCAGCATGACAGGCTGTGCCTGTGCATCAAATCCCAGAGCTATTCCATCGGCTTGGATGGTAGTCATGTATTTTCCTCCCGGAAGCGCAACTCACAGCACTCCCACACGGCTGTTATCGCCCAAGGTCATCTTGTAGGCCCTCGGCTTGATGGGAGAACGCACGATCTCCACGTTCCGCCCGATGAGGCTATCTTCCAGGCGGGCAGGCAAATCAACGATGCGGCAATTCTCCAGGATGATGCAGTGCTCTATCTCGCTGGATTCAATCGTCGTATGATGGTATATAGAGGTAAAGGGGCCGATGTAGGAGTTGATAATGCGCGTCTCCTCGCCGATGATGGCAGGGCCCCGGATCACGCTGTTGATCACCTGCGCGCCCGCCGCGATGGAGACCTTCCCTTCAATGCGAGAGTCGGCATCCACGAAGCCCTCAATGCAATGCTCCATCTCATCCAGAACCAGCGAGTTGGCCGCCAGCATATCGCCGGGCTTGCCGGTGTCAATCCACCATCCCCGGTGAATGTAGGGATAAACGCGGTAGCCATGCTCTATCAGGTATTGGATCGCGTCGGTGATTTCATATTCCCCCCGCCAGGAGGGGCGAATGGCATTGACCGCCTCAAAGATGTGGTGGTCAAACATGTAGATGCCAACCAGCGCCAGGTTAGAGCGGGGTTCGCGTGGTTTCTCCACCAGGCGCAGGATGCGCCCGTCACCGTCCAGCTCTGCTACGCCGTAATGCTGCGGCTCGGCCACTTCCTTGAGCACGATCTGGCTATTCCAGTCACTCTCGGCGAACTGGCGGATCAAACCGCTGATGCCCCCCTGGATCACGTTGTCGCCCAGGAACATGACGAACCGCTCGTCGCCCAGATAGTCGCGGCTGATCTTGACCGCGTGGGCCAGCCCCAACGGCGCTTCCTGGCGGATGTACTGGACGCGCACGCCCCAACGGGAACCATCTCCCACCGCAGCCTGTATCTCCGGCGCGGTATCGCCCACGACGATGCCGATGTCGGTGATGTTCGCGTCGCGAATCGCCTCAATGACCCGGAAGAGAACGGGTTTGTTCGCCACGGGTACCAGTTGCTTGGCCGAGGTGTAAGTGATAGGGTAGAGGCGAGTCCCCTTCCCGCCGCTGAGGATCAGACCTTTCATGTTTTCCGCCTTTCCTCACAAATCCAACCACGATCGTTGTTTGAGCACGGGCCGTGGCGGGGCGACCGTCACCGGTTCGTTTGCCACGATGGCCGCAGGCACCGATTCAATCAGGGCCAGCGCTGCCTCTGGGCCTACGATCTTGCCCGCCACCGGCAACACGGCAGAGAGCAACGGCGCACGGTACGTCGTGTTATGCCCATCCGAGGCCACAACGTGGGCCAGGTTGTGCTCCAGGAGCACCAGCGCGGCCCGTTGCGCCTCGCGCCCGAACCCACCCAGAAAGCTTCCCGCCGTCAATTGTACCAGGATTCCGCGCTCCACCAACGGTCGTAGCCGATCGGGGTCCCGTTGGATGGTCGTATAGCGCTCGGCATGGGCCAGAATGGGCACCAGGCCCCTCTCCTGCAAGGCCGACAGGGCATCCTCTGTGTAATCCGGCCAGAAGGTGAACGGCAACTCTATCAAAATGTAGCGGCTGCCGTTGATGGGATAAGCACGGCCATCGTCCAGACGGGCCGGCAGGTCGGGAGCGATATAGACCTCGGCCCCGACCAGGATCCGAAGGGCCAGGCCCCGCGCATCAAGTTCCTGCTGCACCCGGTCGGCCAAGGCCAACATCCGATCTCGGAGGGCGCCGGGCCGCCAATGTACATTGTGGGGTGTCGCGACGATCTGGCTGGTGCCATCCGCAACGGCCTGTGCGGCCATCGCCAACGTCTTCTCCATCTCCCCCGGCCCATCATCCACGCCGGGCAGAATGTGGCAGTGAATATCTGTAAACATGGGTCAGGGATTTACGGAAAGGTAGCCCGACGCTTATCCGCCGTAGTATCGCCGTAGCGAGGCATCAAACTCCACATTGTTTAACACCGCACCCAACAAGCGAGCGTTGACCTTTTCCAACAATTCCTTCGCGCGCAGCGCGTGATCTCGTTTCGTCCCGCGCGCGTTGATGGCCAATAGCACACCATCCACCCTGGCGGCCAGAATCGCCGCGTCCGTCACGACGACGACCGGCGGCGCGTCAAACAGAACCACATCGGCGCGCGCGGCCAAAGAGGCGATCAATTCGGCCATGCGGGGCCGGGCGAGGAGTTCGGCAGGGTTAGGCGGCACCGGCCCGCTGGTCAACACAGAAAGGCCCGCCACGCCCGTATCGGCCAGCGGCAGCGAGGAAAAGGGGACATCGTCCCGCAAGACGGTCGTGAGCCCCAGGTTGTTGCTAAGGCCGAAGATCTCGTGCTGGCGCGGATGGCGCAAATCGCAATCGGCCACGAGGACCCGTTTACCTGCCTGGGCCAACACCACCGCGAGATTCGCCACTACTGCGGATTTCCCTTCCTCCGGCCCAGGTGAGGTCACCAGCAAGGTGCGCAAGGGACGTTCTAGGTTGGCGAACTCCAGATTGGTGCGCAAGGTGCGGTAAGCCTCGGCCACGGGCGAGCGCGGGTCTGTTATGGTGACAAGGTCAGATGGCATAGGGTTTCTCTCTTTGGCAAGACTATATTATCAGCGGCTTGATCGGACAGCCTTAGCCGCACCGGGGCTTGCCGTCGGCGTGCCGGTAACGCGGCCCGGTAGAAGCGACCGGAGATTCCATGCTCCGGTCGGAGGATTGGACGGAATCGCACCGAGAACAGGCACGCCCAATAGCCGTTCTGCGTCATCCGGCCGGCGCAGAATATCCGACTCCAACCACACCAGCAAGATAAGGATGAGCCCGCCGATCAGTCCCCCCAGAATGGCGCCTGCAAGCGCGTTGGTTTTTGGTTTCGGTTTGAAGAGGGAAGCATAGCGCGCGTAATCCCGCACCGAAACGTCAATGCGGTCGCTCTTGTCTATCTCTTTGTTCCACTCCGCGCGGTCTTTTACGAACTCGTCGGCCGCGGTATTCGCCATGAGGATGGCCACTTCAGGATCGCGGTCACGAGCATCTATCTGGATGCTGAACGTAGAAGGGTCCGTTGTCACGACAAGGTGCGAGAGGAAGGTATCGGGCGACATATCTAATTGGGCCTGGCCGATGACGATTTCTGCCATCTTGAAGGAGCGAATGCGCTCTACATAGGAGCGCATCAGGTCTTTGAGGGTGTTGCTCAAGCCCCAGTCGGGCCGTGCGGGCTCTACATTCAGCTTCGCTGTCGCCTGATAAATCGGGGTTTGCGTGCGGCTGAAGCCAAAGGCAGCCACCGCCGCCAAGACGGCCACCACAATGATAATCCAGCCACGCTGACGCAGAATCCTGATATAATCCATTAATTCCATAGTGACACTCTCCTATTTCCCCCTACCTACAGGGGTAACTCGCGCGGGTCAGAGAAAAGGATTGGCGCACCACCCTCTCCACCCCCTCCCCCCTCCTCTCCCCGATTCGGGGAGAGGAGGGGGGACAAAGGGGAGAGAAGAGAGGTTAGTACGCTATCATCGTCCCCTGCGCGAGCGCGGCACCTCGGCCAGCACCCGCAGGCCCATCGCCTCCACCTCGGCGCGGTCTCGTACCGTGTTATCCAGGTATTCGGCAAGAAAGACCAGCGCGAGCCCCGCGGTTAGCGCCAGGATCAGGCGAATCGGCAGGTCCAGCTTCTCGCGCAGCCCTGCGCCTACCACACCCACGGTGGGCGGGTCTAAAAGAAAAACCTGCGCTCCCTCTGCTCCCAATTGCGCGAAGAAACGCGCGTTGTCCTCTTGCAGCGTCTTGACGACGGCATCGGCGATGAGCCGCAATTGATCGGGGTTGCTCCAGACGATGTGCACCGACAGGATGCGATGCAGCTTGCCCGCTTGAGTGCTCCCCTGGATGGCCCCTGCCGGAACCTGAATGGGATTCGCCCCCTGCGCCAGGCGGTCGCTGACGGCCTGGGCGAAGGCCGCGCTCTTCACCACCTCGCTGAAATCGTCCACCAGGTATTCGGAGGTGAGATAAGTGTAGTAGCGATCGTAGTTGTAGGTGTTCGGTCGCTGCGGTTCCGGCGCGATCCCCATGCTAAACCGCATAGAGACGTAATACTGTGGCGCGCGCGACGGACGCAGGAAGAGGGACGCGACCAAGACGACGGCCATCAGCGCCACCGGCAGCCACCAACGCCGCCGCACGATGGCAAAGTATTGACGCAGTTCCATAGCGATCTGTTCCCTGTTCGCTCCTAAGAGCTGCCCTGCACGAAGCGCATAAACTCGGCTTTGAACCGCGCCGGCTGGAACTGCTCGGCATGGGCGCGGATGGCCGATGGATCAAAGCGCATATCGTTGCAGCGTCGCACGGCCTCGGCCAGTGCTGAAGGCGTTGCCTCGCGGAAAAAAGTGCCCGTGAGGCCCTCTTGCACCGTGTCTAATGCGCCACCGGCGGCATAAGCCACCACGGGACGCCCGCACGCCATCGCCTCTACCGGCGCGATGCCGAAATCCTCCTCGCCGGGGAAGATGAACGCGCGACAACGCCGATAAAGGTGTAACAACTCATCGTTGTCCACCCGCCCACGAAACTCCACGGTGGGGCCGGCAAGCGAGCGCAATTGATCCCGGTCGCGGCCATCGCCCACGACGATCAAGGGCAGGCGCAAGTCGTTGAACGCCCGCACCGCCAGGTCAATGCGCTTGTAGGGAATGAGGCGAGATACGATAAGGTAATAATCACCCGGCGGCTCCTGGCCCGGCGTGAAATGCTCCACCGCCACCGGGGGGTGAATGATGACGCTCTCGCGGCGATAATATTTCGCCACGCGCGCCTGCACGGCGCGGGAGATAGAAGCAAAAGCATCTACCCGATCGGCAGCCGCCCTATCCCACAGGCGCAGATAGGTCAGAAACGGGCGCAAAACCCAATCGGCGACGCGCCCGATCCCCTCGCGCGCCCGGTAGTGAGCATAACTCCAGAGGTAACGGGTCGTCGTCAGGCAATAGCAAAGATGCCGCGTGGTCGGCGGCGTGATCACTCCATGGCAGAAGCCGCTCTTAATGCTGATGACGAGATCGTAACCGGACAGGTCAAACTGCTCAAAGGCGAGGGGGTAGAACGGCAGGAATGGCTGGTGATTCTTCTTGACCAGCGGCCAACGATCAAGAAAACTGGTGCGAATATCCCACTGCCGGTACGCGGGGGGCATGCGCTCGCGCCAGTAGATGCTCGTGTAGATGGGGGCCTCAGGAAATAGCTCGTGTATTACCTCAAGCACATATTCGGCCCCGCCCATCTGGTTCAGCCAGTCATGGACGATGGCGACTTTCACGCGCCTGGGCCCCTCCTCGCGTTGATCTGGATATAGGGTTGAGAACGCCCTCGCAGCCAAGGGCGCGTCGTGTCCCGATGTAGAGGATTATAATGCCTGTTGGAACAAACTGCAAACTATATTTTGCGCTCTCCCCTCACCCCCCGCCGATGCAGTAGAGATAGCCGTCGCCAGCGGCCACCAGAATCTCGCAATAGCCGTCGTCGTTCACGTCGCCGATGACAGGGTAAGTGATGTGACCATCGCGGCCATCCAGGACGACCAGTTGCCCGGGATGGGTAGCGCCTACTAGGACCTCTGTGCGCCCATCGGCATCTATATCGGCGATGGCGAAGAGCGCCCCCCGCGCGGGAAGGTGTGCGACCAGAGCATCGCGCCCGTCTGACGATATGCAGTCACGCCGCCGGCATATGATGTGACCAGTTCGTTCCTACCATCGCCGTCAAGGTCGGCCACGCGCGTATGTCCCGGCGACCCGCCCACAGGCCAGCGCCAAAGCGTACGCGGTGCGCGAATGTTGCAGGGCAGGGTTGCCCGTGCGCGGCGACGAGCGTCGCCACGATATGTGTACCACTCTCCAGGTCGCATGTCGTTCCTCTAGGTAGTGAGATGACCATCCAAGCGTATCATGCTAAAGCCACTAACAAGATAACCCGCGCGTGTCCGCGCGGGCTCTGAAAAAAACGGGCCTGGGCATCCAGGGCACGACCGGGAATGTCGGTCTCCCTTCCTCAATGCCGGAGGAGAATCAAGATCGGATGCCAGAGTGCCCTATTTCCGTCTGACCTCAATCAAACGTTTCACTTCCCCTGGCTCGGCGTGGCGGCCCAATGCTTTCTTGGAGAAGACCAGTTCCGAATCCACTTTGACCTCAAACACGCCGCCATCCGAGGGAATCAAGGTCAAAGATTCAATCTCCGTTTCCCACGCATCTAACAATTCGGCAGTGAGACTCACCGCCCGGGGGCCATAGTGTCAGACGGCGCAATAGGTGATCTCTATTTTCATGGCAATATCCTGCGCTCCTGTTCTGCTGTGGCTCGGCTTAGCGCGGCAGAAATTATGCCATAGCCCGCCGGAAAAGACAAGAGAGACGCTCAAATCAAGATGGCGCTTCGGGCACGGCAGCAGCCGCCATGGCCGTATCTCGGTTCAGCAAGATGAGCAACCCCGCGATCGTCAACAGCCCGCCCAGCCACTCTTGCCAGGAAGGAAGGGTGCCCAGAAAGAGCCAACTATACAGCACCACGAAAAGGGGCTGTGCGGCGGTGATGACGCTGGCGCGCGAGATCGGCAGACGACGATAGGCATGGTAGAGAAGCATGACGCTGAGAAAGGGCCCCAAGAATCCGCCCGCTGCTGCGTAGAGGAGGCTGAACCCCGTTGGCACCTGCCAATCCCTCGTCGCCACCCCATACAATCCCACGAAAGAGCCGGTAAAGAAGGCACGCAGCCCCACCAGGCTTGCCGGATGCACGTCGGCCACGGCGGACTTCGCGATGACGTTGCTGACGGCATATGATGTGGTATCCGCCAAAGCCAGCAGGACAACCAGCCAAATCGTGGGACCGCCTTGCCAGGTGAGGGCGAAGATGCCACCCATAGCCAACACCATCCCCACCCACTCGCGCGGGCCAAACCGCTCGCCCAGGATGAGCATTCCGAGGGCAAGGGTCACTATCGTGCCCCAGACCGAGAGAAATCCTACGGTGGAGGGCTCCGCCAGGCGTATCTGCTGATAAAAGGCGAGGATGGACACACAGTTAAACGCGGCCACTAAAACGATCCTCAGCCCGAAGCGACGTAGTTGGTGGCTGAAGGGCGGCAGCCCCCGCGCTCGGTTGTAGGCCCACGCACAGACGAAGGCAGCAGCATACCACACAACGCCGAAGATCATCTGTGATGAGCCTTGCAGTCCCAACTTGGTGACAATGAAGATGCCGGCCATGCACGCGGCGGAGGCTACGGCCAGCACACTCCCCTGGTATTCGCGCCAGAATAGACGAATGGATATCATGATCTCCCTTCTACCACTCCCGGTAGAACGTCGTCAATGACGCGCGTCAGCAGCGGCACGACGAGAGGATTGTACGACGGGATGCTTCCGCGCGCAAGATGGATGATCGGAGGGTGTGGAAAAATTATGGAGCATAATGTCTATAGCCAATCCCCAGAAAAGCGCGAGCCTGAGAAGCGTTTTTCAACTCCCTTCCTTTGACCCTTCACCACTTTCGGTCTATAATGAGCCAACCTGCGAAGCGTGAGAGGAAAGAGCGATGGGAGGCCAACCTTTTGGCGCGGCATTGTGGACGACACTGGAGGGGCTGCACCGAGAGCGGGGGCACACGTTGCAAGGACTGCCGGCGGACGCCCTGAACTGGCAGCCCACGGAGGGGGCCAACTCCCTCTATGTTCTGGCAACGCACGTCGCCGGCGCGGAGCGCTACTGGCTGGGTGAGGTCGTGGGCGGCCAACCCCAGCGCCGAGACCGCGAGGCTGAATTCCGGGCGCGTGGGAACGACGCGAGCGCGCCCTTACGCGCCCTGTACGACGCGGGCGAACTGAGCCGTCAGGTGCTCATGAGCCTGCGCCCGGAATCGTGGATGGAACCACGCACGGCGCGCGGCCGCGAATACACTCTGGGCTGGTGCGTGCTTCACGCCATTGAGCACGCCGCGCTGCACCTGGGGCATATGCAACTGACACGACAACTGTGGGAGGCGCAGAACGTACTATGAACCACCGTGAGCGACTTGAGGCGACCATACGCGGCGAGAGGCCGGACCGCATCGCTGTTGCCCTCTGGCGACACTGGCCCGGCGATGATCAGAACCCGGAAGACCTGGCAGCCGCCGTCCTGCGCTTCCAGAGCGAGCACGATTTTGATTTCATCAAAGTAACGCCCAGTTCCAGTTATTGCCTGGAAGATTGGGGTGTGCGCACCCGCTGGGTGGGGAACCAGGAAGGCACGCGCGAGTATATCCACCATCCCATCGGCCAGGCCGACGATTGGACGCGCCTCCCCGTCCTTGACCCCAGGCAAGGGGCATTGGGCGAGCAACTCCGCTGCCTCTCCCTTGTACATGACGGAGCGGGGGATACCCCCTTCCTGCCCACCATCTTCAGCCCGCTGGCCCAGGCCAAGAACCTGGTGGGAGGGGATCGTCTCCTGGTGCACCTGCGACAATATCCCGATGCGCTCAAGGCCGGTCTGGAAACCATCACCGCCACGACGATTCGTTTCGTGCGCGCGGCACGGCGAACGGGCATCGCCGGCATCTTCTACGCCATCCAGCACGCCAGTTATGGGCTCTTGTCGGAGGCAGAGTACAGGGAGTTCGGGCGACCTTACGACCTGCGCATCTTGGAGGCTGCTGCCGAAGGAAGCTGGTTCAACCTGCTGCACCTGCACGGCACCGACACGATGTTTGACGTGGTGGCCGACTATCCCGTGCAGGCCATCAACTGGCACGACCGGGAGACGCCGCCGACAATGGCCCAAGCCTTAGGCCGCACGCGCGCGGCCCTCTGCGGCGGCCTTCACCGCGACGAGACGATGCTGAAGGGCTCACCAGCCGAAGTGCGCGCCCAAGTGGCCGACGCCATCCGACAAACGGACGGGCGACGCCTCATCATCGCCACCGGCTGTGTCATCCTCGTCACGACGCCCACAGCCAATATCCGCGCTGCCCGAGAGGCCGTGAACCGCTGAATCAACTTCGTTACGATACGCCATCATGTCCATTGAGATGAATTTCTGCCCTCGCTGCGCACACCAACTGGAGGACCGGGAGAAGTTCGGGCGGATACGGCGCGTCTGCCCGGCCTGCGGCTTCATCTTCTTCCGGGACCCAAAGGTCGCGGTGGGAGTGTTGGTGGAGGACGGAGAACGGGTACTGTTGGTGCGGCGCGCCGTCATCCCTCAACTGGGCTGGTGGGCCCTCCCTGCAGGCTACATGGAGTTTGATGAAGAACCCCAAGAAGCCGCGCGGCGCGAAGCAGAAGAAGAGACCGGCCTACAGGTAGAAGTGACCGGCCTTCTGGATGTTTTCCCCATCACCGGCCCCAATGGGCGCGGGGTTCTGATCGTCTATTGGGCGCGCCCCGCAGGCGGAGAACTACGCGCCGGCGATGACGTGAGCGATGCCCGCTGGTTCGCGCCGGAAGAACTGCCGGAGGACCTGGCTTTTGAGAGCACCAAGGCGGCGCTGGCCTGCTGGCGCAGGAAACATAGCGAGAGGAACTGACCATCATGGGTATGGCGCAGCCTTTAGAACGAGCCAGGCCCTCCTGCACAAAACCCTGCCCTCCCCCTTGGGCCATCCTGACCCTCCTTGTTCTGCTCACCGGCCTCGCGAAAACGCTGCTGGCAAGCCTGCCACGCCTCATCCGTTGGGATGAGCCCGACTACGTTTTCATGGGCCGCAACTTCTGGCTGGGTAAAGGGCTCCTCAATGCCGGCGTGCCCGATCTTCACTCCGCGCCGATGCTGGCGGTTCTCTCCGGCCCTGTCAACCTGCTAACCAACAATCCCGAAGCGGGCACTGCCGCCGTTTTCGTGGTCTGCGGCGCGCTTCTCCCCTTGCCCATCTACCTTCTGGGCCGCGACCTCTATGGCCGCCGTGCAGGGCTGGCCGCGGCGTTCATGGCCTTCACCATTCCTTCGCTCCTGGCCGCCTTCCTGTATTGGGGCAGCCTGACCGAGCCGCCCTACCTCCTCTTTCTGGCGTTGGCGTTAGCGCTGGCCTGGCGCGCCATCTCCCGGCGTAGCGTTCGCTACGCAGCAGGAGCAGGGGGCAGTTTCGGCCTGGCTTACCTGGCTCGCCCGGAAGGCGTTACCTACATCGCGTGGTTCATCGGCATTTTGCTCCTTGCCAGCCTGGCACGGCGCAGGCCGCTGCGTCTCTTTTCTCTCGCTCCGGGCCTTCTGGCCGCCGCGGTTGCAACTGCTGCCTTCCTTGTGACGGCCAGCCCCTACATCATCTACCTGCACAATCATACCGGCCAATGGATGCTGAGCGGCAAGGTAGAGATCACGATTCAGATCGGCACGGCGATCTTGGCAAACGACTATGCCCAATACGATCGCGTCGTCTCCAGCCTGGACGACAAAGGTGAGATCATCTGGTTTTCAAAGCAACGCTTCGGCCCCGGCCTCCTGCAAACGATAGCCGCCGACCCGGCCTACTACCTGTGGCGCATCCGCCGTAATGCTTACCTCGCCGCGCGCGCGCTCCTGAATGCTTACTATCTTCCCATCTGGCTCCTCGCGCTGATCGTTTATGGCTGGTTCGCGCGACCTTGGGACCGCGCTCGCTTCGGGCGCGAGGCTTTTCTGTTCTTGGGCCCTGCGCCTCTCCTTTCGTTTACCCTCTTCCACATTGAGGATCGCTTTCTGGCGCCCATGCTCCTGTTTGCCGCCTTGTGGAGCGGGCATGGATTAGCCCTCCTGATGGAATGGGTGGAGAAAACATATGAGCAGGTATCAATGCGGATCGTATCAGGGGAGCGCGCGCGTTTCCTCGCGCTGGCGATTCCCACCGTTGCCGTCTTGCTACTGAGCGCGTTCACCACTTCCGGCCTGGTCCAGCGCGGGATGAGCAGTTTCAACTTCGGCGAGAAAAACGCGGGGTTGTGGCTACGCGATTACTCGGTGCCGGGTGGCGTCATGTCGCGCAACGGGGCGATCCCCCTCTATGCCGACCGCGACTGGTCGCCCTTCCCCCATGCGCCGTTGGATCAGGCTCTGGACTATGGTCGGAAGCGCGGGGCGCGTTTCCTGGTGATTGACTCGTGGGAGGTAGAAACGCTGCGCCCCTTCCTCTCGGCGTTGGCCCACCCGGACGAAGAACCGCCCCCGCCGGGGCTCCGCTTCCTGCAGAGTTTCCCCAGCCAAGGTGGACGCGCCATCTTCGTGTGGGAGATAACGCCGTAGAGAAAACGCAACCGTCTGACGGCACAAATCATTTTGCCCCAAGTGGGACAAAAGATTATAATATAGGAACAAAAGGGTTGTCGTCACATTGCTGATGGGCGCGCAGGCGTAACATTACTATCGCGCTCTGCCACCATCGCACACGAGGCCCACAGCGGAACTATCGGGCATCTGCGGAGAACACGATGGCAAGCCTGGTTCTGGGGGCTATGGCTTACGCCTGCGCCGTTTGCTTTGACCTGGCTGCGCTAGCAGGGAGGAAGAACCTCAAGCGCCTGGCCGGCCTGTTAGCGTTGGTTTCTTTTTCAACCGCTTTCGTGTGGGCGGTCCTTGCCGGCCCTGTCCTGGCCGTGCCGTGGTTTCTCTCTATCCTCGGCTGGCCGCTGATGGTAGTCGCGGCAACCTTGCTTTTGTACTCGCTCTTTCTGGAGATACCCTTCACCACTACCTACCTGGCGCACAATGCGCCAAGCAAAATTGTGCGAACGGGCACCTACGCCTTGACCCGGCATCCCGGGGTCTTGTGGCTGGGATTCTTTCTTCTAGGTGCGGTGTTGGCTTCCCGTTCCCGCACTCTCCTTTGGGCCGCCCTGCTCTGGTGGGGGTTAGATTTTGTGTATGCCTGGTGGCAAGACCAATGGCTCTTCCCGCGCCAATTCCCCGACTACCGTGCCTATCAACGCGAGACGCCGATGTTCCTGCCTACCCGGGCCAGCATGCGTCGCTGTCTGAAAACGTTGGGACGCCGGTTGCCAGAGACACCACCTTGAGAGGCCGGCTCGCCTGCCGCTCTTTCTCGCCGTTGCTTTCAGGAGGGCATTATGGCAAAGGTCAGTGACCTGGTCACTCAGGGACGTCGGGATGAGGTCTGGAAGACCTACTGTGGGTTTCTAGACCTGACCCTCGGCGAGTTCATGGCCATCCAGGAACGCCTGCTGCGAGAGCAATTGCACTTCATTGCCGCATCACCGTTGGCGCGTTCTATACTGGGAGATGAAATCCCCAGCAGCGTTGAAGAGTTCCGGCAAAGAGTGCGCCTCACGACTTATGCCGACTATGCAGATTACCTTGACAAGCGACGAGAAGATGTGCTGGCAGCCAAGCCGGTGGCCTGGGCGCACACATCGGGCCGCTCAGGGCAATTCAAGTGGGCTCCCTACACGGCCCGCGCGTTCTCTAACCTGGGCGCGGGCATCATGACCGCATTCATCCTGAGCGCGGCCCGGCGGCGGGGCGAGGTGCGATTGGAACCCGGAGACATTCTTGTCTATAACGGTGCGACGCGGCCCTATATAAGCGGTTTCGCGCTATATGCCCTCGCCGAATTCTTTGACTTTCGCTTCGTCCCTTCCCTTGAGCGGGCAGAGGCTCTGAGCTTCCAGGAGCGGATTGAGGAAGGGTTTAAGGTCGGCATGAGGACGGGGATTGACCTCATCGGCTCCATTACCTCAGTGATGATAAAATTGGGCGAGCGGTTTGCCCATGGTGGGCGTTCCGTACGCTTTTCGCGCACCTTACTGCACCCGGCTGTGCTATGGCGCGTCGGTCGCGCCTTGTTGCGCAGCCGCCTGGAAAACCGTCCTCTGTTGCCGAAGGACATGTGGAAAGTCAAAGGGGTGATCGTCGGTGGAACCGACACTGGCATTTACCGCGACAGACTGGTATATTACTGGGGCGTAGAACCGCATGAGAGTTATGGCTGTACCGAGATCACACCGGTCATGGCGACACAGGCCTGGACACGCAAAGGCCTCTATTTTCTGCCCGATACCGGCTTCTACGAGTTCATACCGGAAGAAGAATGGGCACGCTCCAAGCAGGACCCCACCTACATCCCTCGCACGATCCTGCTGGATGAAGTGAAAACAGGCGAACGTTACGAGATCGTGGTCACAAATTTCCACGGCGGGCCTTTCCTCCGTTATCGCATCTATGATCTGGTGCGCTTTGTCAGCCTGAGCGACGACGAAGCAGGCATTGCCTTGCCCTCTATGGTGTTTGAAGGGCGCACGAACGACCTGATTGACCTGGCAGGTTTCACCGGCTTGATTGATGAAAAGCTGGTGTGGCAGGCCCTCGTCAATGCCGGTATTCCCTTTGAGGACTGGGTCGTGCGTAAAGAGCTCCTAGGGGAGCATACGGCCTTGCACCTCTACATTGAGTTAAAGGATGATTATCCGGTAGAGAAAGTGGCACGGTCACTACATGAGGAAATGCAGCGCCTCAACCCATTCTACGCGGACATTGAGAAACTGTTAGAATACATGCCGCTTCAAGTCACGCCCCTATCGCCGGGCACATTTACGCGCTATCTCAAGGCCCAACAGGCTGCCGGCGCGGACTTAGCACACCTGAAACCGCCGCACATCAACGCTTCGGATAGGGTGATGGCCGAGTTGCTGAGATACAGCCAGGAACCTAATGGGGAGCAGGTAGCCACGAGATTCGCCTGATCTGATCGCTGCATCGCTATGCCGCGCCGACGCGGCCAGTCTTGCAGAGGCATTCCAGCTGGTTAGAGGAGTTGGTTACCGATGATCATTACGGTGTGGAGCATCGTTCCTGTCGTCGCCCTGTTGAGCTACGCTGTGCTGGTAGTCGTGGCCATCCGGCGCGCTACAAGCACGCGCGTCAGCCGGTTTTTCACGGCCTATGTTCTCTCCATGGCTGTATGGTGCCTCGGGGCCATGATGATGCGGTTGGATCCCAACCGTGTAGAGTTATGGAGCCGCGTTTTCGCCATCGGTGGAATGGTGGCGATGCCGCCCCTCCTCTTTGGCTTCGTACGCGCCTTAGTCGGCGAGAAAGGCTACCTACCCTGGCTATACGGAGGCGTGTTTAGCGCCCTCATCCTCGGCTGGGCCGCCGCGACGGGCAGATTCTTCAATCGGGTGGAGGTATCGCCAGTAGGACTGGTGACCATAGAGTACGGTTCCGCCCTCCCCATTTACGGCATTTACTGGCTCGTTTATATCGGTTCTGCGACAGCGGTTTTAACCCGCGCCTATCAGCACAACCCCGATCCTGTATTCCGCAACCGTGTGCGCTATCCGCTGCTGGGCATCGTCCTCGTCTTTATCGGCGCGCTGAGCAACGCCCTCCCTTCGCTCAGGGCCTATCCTCTTGACATTGCTGCCAACCTGGTGAACAGCCTCTTGCTCACCTATGCGGTCGTGCGCTATCGTCTGGTGGATACAGGGCTCGTGGTGCGGCGCGCTTTGGCTTTCGGAGGCTTGTTCGTCATCGTCGCCATCATCTCTGCGACGGTAGTCGCGATTCTGTTGACCATCTTTGGGAATGCTATCGTAGCTTGGCTGGGTCTATCGGCCTTGATGGCCGTTCTGATCATCGCCGTCTCGCCCACCCTGCGCGAAGAAAGCCTCATCGCGGTGGACCGGCTCCTGTTTCCCCGTCGTTACGATTCGCACTCGCTCCTGCGCGCCGTAAGCCGGGCTACGGCCAAGCTTCTCACCCCCAACGAATTGGCTAACGTTGTTCTTTCCCAGGTTCTAGACATGATGCACCTGCAACATGGTGCCTTCCTGGCCCGTTCAGAAGCCGACGGCCCCTTCCGGGTGCTCGCGCAGCGCGGCCTGTCGGAGGAGGTCAAATCCACCCAGTTACGTCCTGATCACCCTCTGGTCACGGTGCTGGAGCGATCGGACCAGCCCCTGCGCGCCGAAGATTTCGGCCTGTGGCCGCAACTCAAGGCGATGTGGACCGAAGAACGACAAGACCTTGACCAATTACATGCGGAACTGTTCGTACCTGTGCTCTCACAAAGGAGTCTGGTTGCCATCCTCGCCCTGGGGCCCAGAGAAGGGAAGGAGCGTTTTTCCATAGATGACCTCAACACCCTCTCTACGCTGGGCAACCAGATCGCCATTGCCAGTGCCAATGCTCGGCTCTATCAAGACGCGCTAGAGCGCGAGCGGTTCGCCGCCGCCTTGGGGCGGGTCGGTCTGGCTTTGAGTTCAAGCCTTGAATGGCACACGCTTCTGGATCTCATCTGCCTGGAGAGCGCGTCGGCCCTCGGCATCAGTTCGGTATCTATCTGGCTCTATCGCGAAGAATGGCTGGAATGTGCGGCGGGCGTTCACTGTGTTGAGGGTGAGAGAAAGACAACCGCCGTTCTGAAGATGAGCAATGCACCACGACTATGGGAGCCGTTGCGGGCAGGGCGACGCCCCCTCATCATCAACGAGGCACAACGTCTGCCCTGGCTGGATGAGACGTTGTTGGACCTTTTGCGCCCGGCCTCCATGATCGTTGTGCCGCTGGGGACCGGCGATAAGGAGATAGGAGTGCTGCTGCTGGTAGATCAAGAGAACCCCTACCGATTTAGCCAGCAGGATGAGGAATGGGCAGCGCTGCTTGGCAGCCAGACAGCCCTCGCCATGGAAAACGCGCGGCTGTACCAGAGTGAACGAGAGCGGGCCAAGGAGATTGAGCAAGCCTATCAGGAACTGCGCGAACTGGATCGCCTGAAGGACGAATTCGTGCAAAACATCTCTCATGAACTGCGCACACCCCTCACTTTTGTCAAGGGTTACGTGGAGCTGATGTTGGAGGGAGTGCTGGGCGATCTTAGCGCGCCTCAAAGGGAATCGCTCCAAGTGGTCGCCGAGCGGACGGATGCCATCATACGCCTCGTGAACGACGTCATATCCATGAAGCGAGCGGAATTGGAAGCGATGGAATGGGCCCCCGTTTCCTTGCTGGACGTGGCACGTACCTGTGTGCGGAGCGCACGGGTTACGGCGGAACGGGCGAACCTTGAGATCGTGCTGGAGGCAGATGATGACCTGCCGCTGGTCTATGGTGACGCCGACCGCCTGAGCGAGGTTTTTGATAACCTGGTGGGAAACGCCATCAAGTTCAGCCCCAACGGGGGAACGATCAGCGTACGTTTGCACAGCGAAAACGACGCCGTGGAAGTAGAGGTGTCGGATCAGGGCATCGGTATCCCGCCGGACAAGATCAACAAAGTATGGGAACGCTTCTACCAGGTAGAGGGGGGCAGCACGCGACGCTTTGGCGGCACAGGATTGGGCCTGACCATTGCCCGCCGCATTGTGGAAGCCCATGGGGGACGCATCTGGGTAGAAAGCGAATTAGGTCGCGGCAGCACCTTCCATTTCATGCTGCCGGTCTATAGATCACACCCCCAGGCAGAAGCCCCTCAGGAGAAAGCGCAATAACCCCCTCAAGGTCTTGTTCCTATCCTGGGGAGACCGAGCGACGTTCGGCGGCTACCACCTTGCCAACCATCCAGGCCACGACACCCAGCCCTCCCACGAATAATACCAGGAAAAGGATCAAGGGGCTCCACTGCAAGTTGACCTGCCCAATCGTCACATCCAGATAATTCCCCAGTTCTATGTTCTGCACGACCTGGCGGCTGACCGCGTTCAACCCCAACACGCCGAACTGAGCCAGACCGGTGAGGAACGCGAAGGGTCGCGTGATTCCCCAACGCTGGGCAACGATGAGAAGCCAAGGGAGGCCAGGTCCCAACATCGTCAACAGGGTCAGAAACAGGCGCGGGCCACCGAACATCGCCTGGCGCAACTCCGTCGGCCAGGTGCCAAAAACATACCACGATCCCGTGATAGCAAACCAAACGACGCCCACAGTGTACACTCTCAAGGCAAAGTGAGCCGCCCATTGTCTATACTCTGCCGGCTCCTTGCCGGCGAAGAACCCCGTATCCACCACGATGTACGCGCCCACCGTTGTCAGGGCTAGGCCGAACATCATGAGCCAGCGAGGCCACAATGCCGCATCTGCGATGTTCAGGGCGGTGCCCAACGGCGCGCCCGCGACGCTGGTGCTTTGCCAAAGAGAAGGCCAGGCCCCCACATTGGCCATCAGGCTGAAACTATTGGCAAACAGGAAGCCGATAAAGATGAAGAGGAGAGCCGATACCCAACCCGCTGCCCGCCGCAGGAGTGACAGATGCGTAACACCCTTGCGCAATCCAGTCACATAGATATAAACTCCATAGTAAGCCACGGTCAGAAGCCCGATCACGCTGAACCACGGCCAGGCCATGAGGATGGTGGCCGGATAGAACACCCGATAGTACGCAACCTGTGTAAAAAGAAGAGGAACGATGCCAAGGTTAATGCCATAGGCAATGATGATCGGCATCTGGTTCATCAAGCGGCCTGATAGACGTTTCGCGTTCGGGCCGCCACGCCAGTAGATCAGCACGGCCAGGATCAGACCGGCATACCATAGGTTCATCGGCACTGTGTGCAGCGTGAAGCCGAGGACTTTGAAGAGAACCAGGAACCAATAGGGGGCCGGATAGCCCATCGGGCTGGCAGGGCCAATCAGTTGCGTCGGGTCCATGGCATCCTCCTACCTTCCGTTTCCGAAATACATTCCACTAGGATGGGGCGGGGCTATCGTGGCGATATATTTGGTCAGGAGTTCCGCTTCCTCCTCTGTGCCTCCCCACGGCGGCATGAAGAAACGTGCTTTCTCCGGCTGTTTGACCAGAGCGAGGATCATCTCCTCCGTCCAGCCGTGGGTCAGATAGCCCACTGAAGAATAGCCGTAGCGATCGGAATGGCAATCGTTACAATGGTACTGGAAGAGCAGATGGCCCAATTCTATCTGATCTCTTTCGGGAAGCGCCAGCAACCGTTTCTCGTCTATAGAGTCTCCCACCATGGCCTCAGGGTAATGGCTGGCAACCCATGCTTTCGTCCAGATGCCGCCCTCCAGATAACCTTTCTGGCGCAAGATGGGAAACTCCTCCGGCAAGATTTGATTGCTCATGGTCACATTGTAGATGATATAAGGCTTGCGCACCGCCTCGCGGATGAACTCCCCTGTGCTGATGGCAGCGATGCCGCAAGCAAAGAACAGAAGTGCAAAGCCGGGTGAGAGCCAGTTAGGATTGCGATAAGGCCCCAGATAAAGCATGATGAAGACGGCCACCGTCACCGCGAAGATGATCACCATCAACACGTTGAGGACGGTAGCCGCTGCCAGGGACGCCTTGGCCGATGCCGGCAGATTCATGTACCAGCCGAAGCCACCGGTCACGACCAGGATCGCGCCGAGAAGAGCCGGGCGCGCGGAACGCTTCCCGATCAACGCCCGCAGATCAGGGTCTCTCACCTTGAAGGCAGCATGCAGGTAAACATACAGCGAGGCGAGCAAGAAGGACCCGCCAGTGCGAGCCAACACCTGCGGGACGAATTGGGGGTTGAAGAAGCCAACCCAGAAGGTACGGTTTTGCACCCACGCCCCAGGGTTCAGCATAAAGGCGGTAATGGCACTGATCAGCACCAGGCTGATCCACGCGGAGATAGCGTATATCCAGCCGACGGCCTGGTGAGTTTTTGGGTCAAGCCGCCCCCAGTAATAGAAGAATATAAAAGCAGAGGCGATCTCCAGAACGAAGAAAACATATTCCATACCCCAGCCGAAGACGAAGGTCTGGATCAGCGTTTCGGTCGCCAAGGGCGAGGCCAGACCGATGGTCCACCAGATGCCGACACCGGTGATGGCTCCATAGACCACCGTCAGGAGGATGAAGAACCAGGCATGCTCCTTGAGGTACGCTAAATAGCCGCTATGATGGGTGCGGTAGGCATACCGCGTCTCCACGGCCAGGAATAGCCCGCCCCCCACCGCGTAATGCGATACGATGACGTGCAATACCGAGATGGCCGCGATCAGCATGGGCGACGTGGCAAATGGAACATACCACCACGGATAGTGCATTGTGTCACCTCCTGATGATCGTGGGAAATCCTAATTCTTGAGTCCCCTGGCCAGACGGATGCTTTGTGCGATCAGCAGTTCGTCGGCCCCGAATCCGATGGCGGTGAGTTGCCCGCCAAACCAGCGATATGCCTGCGCAGGCCCGTAGCCTCCCTGCTCCTTAGCCCAACGGCTGGCACAATACCCATACAGGCCGTTGGCATATCCCAGAAAAACTGTCTTGAGGGGTTGCAAGCCTTGCTTCACACGCAGCGCGATATCCCCATAAGGTTCCAGGGGGACGGCAATCAATCTAACATCATTGATCCCGGCCACGAACAACTCCACTTTGACCGACGCCGGAACACTATGCGTGGCAAGGGCCTGTTTCAGTTCCTGGGCCCAGCCTAACATCGCGTCGGCTATGCTAACCGCAGCCGGATCGCTACCATCTCGCAACGCCCTTTGACGCTGCCCTTTCCATCCCTCTACCAGATCGGCCAGTTCCTCGCCGGTCGGCGGAGGGTCAAGAGGAAGGTCTAACCAGGTGCTCGTCACGGCCAGCGTTACGTCGCCGATGCGGGGGGCGTTTATCAAGGCCTCAACACCGGCCTCGGCAAGGCGTTTCCCGATCCGTTCCACATCCTCAAAGGTCCCTAGTCCCCATCCTCGTTCGCGCTGGTTCTCCGGTTCGGCATCCCCTGAAGCACCTTGCAGATAGAGGCCAATCCCCCCACGCAGGCGTTCCAGATGTCGCGCAGCCGCCCCGGGATAATCGCCGGAATATTCCAGGTTACGCGGCCCCAAGATCACCGGATGGGCCGCATATTGCACTATGGTCGCGATGGTGGAACCTGTGCGCGCCTCAACCGAGATAACGGCCAAGTCCTCGTCAATATCATGGGAGTCATCCTGCCGATTGAAAGCGATGTGAGGAACTCGGATACGACCAAAGGCAAACCGGGCAGGTTGTAGGCGAGCAGGAAGTCGGCTCACCAGGCGCACGATGTTGTCTTGCGTTGCTGCCAGCCAGTTTGCATCCACACGCCCCATGACCCCGCGCATCGGCATGCTGGCAGGGCCGGAGTGGGTATGCGTACAACAGATGAGAACATTCTCCGAAGGAATAGAGGTAGTGGCGGCAATGGCTCGGCGAATATCGGCCACGACGGCAGACGAGAATCCTAGAAGATCGCACGAGATGATCGCCAATCGGCAGTATCCATCATCTAGCAGGACGGCCCGCGCCAGGATAGGATCGTGTGTGCCGGTGGCAGGTTCCACACGTCGGGCATAGCCCGTCATCCATTGTCCTGCCGCAGGACGGAGATCCACGAAGTCGGCAGCAGCCTTCAATTCACCCATCTAGCGCAACTCCTCCACACCTGGACAAGCCCCGAAATCCATCACGCCAAGAATGCGACCGTAGCGAACTTGTTCCCCTGGCCCATCACCGGCCCACAAAAGTATCCAGCGTCTCACCCCAGCCGCAACAATGGGCGCGACCAAGGGATAGAAACCAGGATGAGAAGAAGGGCCAAGCCGAAGAAGATCGCGGCCCGCCGATGCTTCGCCGCTGCGGCCTGGGCGCGGCGAGATGCGGCTCGCCCCACATGAGCAAGCACCAAGGCTACAATCATCAAGAAAATGTGATCAACGGCAAAAAAGCGGGTTCCCGCGTTCGCCATGGCTGCCCCAAAATCGCGGAAAATGATTCGCGTCAAAGGGCTAAAGAAAACATAGAGGAGAAGCCCCAAGAGTACCTGAACATCCATGCTCATCGTGAATGCCATGCCGACCCGGTCGTCAGCGGGCGTCCACATCTCTTTGCCGTACAAGCCGCGAAAGGCCCTGACAAAAGCCACAATGCCGATGACGATCACCAGCCAGCGCACGAAAGAATGCAGGATGAGAACAGCGTTGTACATGATTCTATATGTCTCCTGGATCGTTGATGATAGGCGTCAAGTCTCCTGAGAATGATGACGTTCACGAACGTGCAGCTTACGCCGGCGGCGCGCCCTCCATTGCTTTCTGATGTCGCACCGTCTCCAGTTCCTCGGCACGTCCTTTGAGCCCTAAGGCCGCTACAGCCAACAACAGCGCCACTACGCCGAGAAACAGATATGCCGCCGCGTAGCCTGGCACACCACCGCCTCGCGAGGCCACAATGGCACCGACCAGCGCGCCCCCCATCAGCTGCCCCATGCTGGTAAAGATGGTTAATATACCCTGTGCTGCCGCCCTGTCGGAAACCGGAGCCTCGTTCAGCATGATGTAGCGCAGCGTCGCGCCCAGAAGGCTAGAAAGCCCCAAGCCAACCAACACGGCAGCAACGTAGAAGGCGATCAGATTGGTGGCAAATGAACCGACAAGTAAGGCTCCGACAGCAATGGCAAAGTTGCCGCCGAACACCACAACCTTGGAACCCGACCTATCCAGGGTCCTTCCCGCCAGCGGTGAACCGGCAGCCATGGCCAACACGGCCGGTACCAGCATAAAACTGGCCGTGGAGGTCGTCACACCGAAGGCAGCCACCAACAACGCCGGTACAAAGACCAGGGCTGCCTCGCCCAGTCCGGCCCCTGCGGCAAACGCGCTCGCCAGGATCACCTGACGGGACTGAAAAAGCCCCAGGCGGAGAATCGGATCCCCGGCGCTACGCTCAATGTGCCAGAACATCGGAATGAGAAGAAGCCCGAACAGCAGGAAGGGCCAGACGCCAACCGACATCAGGCTTGCCAGCACGCGTGAGGTATCCAACCGGTTAATGCCGTAGGCCAGAGAAGCCAGCAAAATCGCCAGCACAATCATGCCGGCCCAATCAAAAGGACGCTGCTGCCGTAGGCGCGCTCCTGGTAACGTGCGCATGCTCGCGACGATGATGATAGCCGCGATGGGAAGATTAATGACGAAGAGCCAGTGCCAGCCGAACATCAAAAGAACGCCGCCCAGGATCGGGCCGATAAGGAAAGCGATGCCAAAGACCGCGCCGATCAGGCCCAAGGCGCTTCCGCGCTTTTCCGGCGGGAAGGTATCTCCGATAACGGCACTGGCAACGGGGAAAATGCCCCCTGCGCCCAGGCCTTGCACCGCGCGGCCCAAGAGCAACATCCCAAAGACCGGCGAGAGCGCTACAAGGAGCGACCCCAGAGCGAAGAGGGAGACATCTAACACATAGATAGAACGACGGCCAAAGAGGTCCGACAGTTTTGCCATCAGCGGCGTGCCGACTAAATTGAACAACACATAAATGGTGAAGATCCAGGCCACAGCACGGTCATCTACACCGAAGAACGCACGAATAGCGGGGAGGGCAGGCCCTACGATGGCGATGTCCAGCGCGCCCATCAGGACGCCGGTGAAGAGAACCAAAAGAATGCGATTTCGTGCTTGGGTAGCGGTGACTTCCATGATCGCACGACTCCGTAGCGATAGGTTGCCCATCGTTCAGCCGGACACATTCTAACTCACGGCAATACCGTTGTCAAACATAACCAACAGAAAACCCTGAGGGCCTTGAAGACCCTCAGGGTTTTCCCTTTCCGCATCTCAGAACGGCGCCCCCTTTTGCCTGCTTTTAGGGGCTTACCATGTACCCATGCCGATAAACCGTCTGGATATACTCCGGTGCCTTGCGATCTTTCTCTATCTTGTTGCGGAGGTTCATGATCTGCACGCGTACCACTGCCGTATCGCCGGTGCCGGGATAGTAACGCCAGACATCCTGCAACAGTTCCTCCGCCGAAATCACTTTTCCCGCTTTGAGCATCAGGTAGCGCAGGAGTTCGTATTCTACCGGCGTCAACTGCACTTCCCGATCGTCCACATAGGCCTTAAAGGTTCGCCGGTCCAAGCGGAGGTTCCCTACCCGCAATTCCATGGGCTCGGCCTGTCCATTCTTGGCCGCGGCACGCCGGAGCAAAGCCTCAATGCGAAGCTCCAATTCACGCAAGTCAAAAGGCTTGCTCAGGTAATCGTCCGCGCCGGCCTCCAGGCCGGCTATCTTGTCATCGGTAGCACCGCGCGCGGAGAGGAAAAGGATCGGTGTCTCCAGTTGGTAGGGGTGCGACCGTAGCCGGCGACACAACTCCAGGCCGGTGACACCTGGCATTGCAATATCCAGAATCATGAGATCGGGGCGCTCTTTAACGACAAAGTCCAGCGCGCTTTGAGCCGAGGTACATATAGACACCTGATGGTTCTTGCTTCGGAGATAGGCCTCTATCATGCGGGCCATCCGAATATCGTCATCTACCACCAGCACGTTCGCCATGGGCCCCACCTCTTGGCGTCAAGGAGATCAGTCTGACAATTTGTTGTTGCACTTGAGGAAAAATGTGAAGGTACTTCCCACCCCTTTGCGGCTATCTGCCCAGATCTGTCCTCCATGCGCCTCCACTATCCCTTTGCTGATCGCCAGCCCCAGGCCGACGCTGCGACCTTGTGGTGTGGCGTTAGCACCGCAACAGAACGGCTCAAAAAGATAGGGCAGCATCTCCTCAGGAATACCTTGCCCCTGGTCTGCTACGCTCACGAAGACCAGGTCTTCTGGATCGTTCTCCACGGTCACCGTAACCGTAATGATGCCACCATCAGGCGAATATTTGATCGCGTTGGTCAGGAGGTTCACCAAAACCTGATGAATACGGGTAGCATCGGCATAGATAGGAGGCACCTCATCGGGCAGATACACTTCAAAGGTGTGCTTATCGGACAAGAGGGCCGTCGTGTTTGCCGCCTCCCGGATCAAGGAGGTCAAATCTATCCAGGTAGGCTCCAGCCTGAATTTCCCCAACTCCAGGCGAGACAGGTCAAGAAGGTCCTCCACCAACCGCCCCAGATGGATCGCTTCTTCGTTCACCACGGCGGCGTAGTAGCGGTTCTCTTCTCTCTCCAGTTCCATCAGGAGTTGGCTGGAGCCGCGAATGAGGGCCAAAGAATGGCGCAGCTCGTGGGAGATCTGAGAGATGCCCTCCAGGATGGCCGCAAGCCTGGACGCTTCCCCATGACGGAGGCGATCGTAGGGTTGGGGCAGGAGATAAGGTGCGGTTTCCAGGCTAAGCGACTGCTGAACCGGCATGGCTACAACAAATGCGCCCGGCCCCTCGGGGGTGGACGCTGGCAGGTTCTCGTATGGGAGTGATCCTTGAGTGGCAACATTGGAAGCGGGCTCCTTGGCACTCTCCCGCAAAATAGGAGTTTGCCTCGCCATGTAAGATCTCCGGCTCCTTCTGACGGTCAATAAACGGCTGATGCTTACGTGACTTTTACAATGTAACTATACACCCGTAACGTCGGTGGAACAATAGGATGAAGGGACTATCAACAGATCGTAACCTGAAGGCCATCTCCACGTCTGCCGGCCTAGCCCTGTTTGTGACTTTGGGAACTTCCACAGCGCGAGGCCTTTCTTGCCAAAATAGGCGGATGGCCGTATAATCCAAAAGGCAACACAGAGAAGTGCTGGCCGACCCAGAACGATCGGGTCGGCCCCTCTATGCGCATCCCTGGTATCTGCCGTATTCTAGACAGGCCCCGGGCGGCAGGGGCAACTTTAAGGAGGATCGTATTCAATGGCAAAGAAGTGGGTTTATCTATTCAGCGAAGGCAACAAGGATATGCGAGACCTGTTGGGAGGCAAGGGCGCAGGCGTAGCCGAAATGACACGGGCTGGCCTGCCGGTGCCCCCTGGGTTCACCATCACAACCGAGGCCTGCAACGCCTTCTTCGCCGGTGGTGAGAAATTCCCCGAAGGGATGTGGGATCAAGTGCTGGATGCGCTCAAGCAGGTAGAGCGGCAAACGGGCAAGAAGTTTGGCGACCCCAGCAATCCCCTCCTTGTCTCTGTCCGTTCCGGCGCGAAGTTCTCTATGCCGGGCATGATGGACACGGTTCTCAACATCGGCCTCACTCCTCAGACGCTGGAAGGTCTTGCTCGTCTGACCGGAAACGAACGCTTCGCCTACGACGCCTATCGTCGCCTCATCCAGATGTTCGGTCGCATCGTCAAAGATATAGATGGCCGCAAATTTGACCAGATTCTGGAGAAATACAAAGAGCAAACGGAAGGCAAGCAGGATACCGACCTGACGACCGACATGCTGAAACAGATCGTCAAAGAGTACAAAGCCCTCTATAAGAAAGAATTAGGGGTGGAGTTTCCAGATGACCCCTTCGCCCAGCTTCGCCAGGCCATTGAGGCGGTTTTCGGTTCCTGGTTCGGCAAGCGGGCTGTGGACTACCGCAACTTCAACAAAATCCCCCACGACTTGGGCACGGCGGTCAACGTGCAGACGATGGTCTTCGGCAACATGGGCTTTGACTCCGGCACGGGCGTTGCCTTCACCCGCGATCCGGCCACAGGCGAGAAGGCCCTCTACGGCGAATACTTACAGAACGCGCAAGGCGAGGATGTGGTCGCGGGCATCCGCACCCCCAAGAAGATCGCCCAACTCAAGGATGATATGCCCGCCGTCTATGACCAGTTTGTGAAGGTCGCAGACATGCTGGAGCGCCACTACCGCGATATGCAGGATTTGGAGTTCACCGTGGAAAGAGGCAAACTGTGGATGCTCCAAACCCGCACCGGCAAACGCACCGCGCAAGCCGCCGTTAAGATCGCGGTAGATATGGTCAAAGAGGGGCTCATCACCAAAGAGGAAGCGATCATGCGGGTGGAACCCGCGCAGATCAATCAACTTCTCCTCCCTCGTTTTGATCCTAAGGCTAAGGAAGCAGCAGCGACAGAAGGTAGATTGCTTGCTAAGGGCTTGAACGCGTCACCCGGTGCTGCGGCCGGCAAGGCCATCTTTGATGCCGACACGGCTGAAGCCTTAGGCACGAACGGCGAAGCCGTGATCCTGGTGCGGCCTGAGACAAACCCCGACGACGTGCACGGTATGTTGGTGGCGCGGGGCATCCTGACCCAGCACGGCGGCGCGACCTCTCACGCTGCGGTGGTGGCGCGCGGCTTGGGCAAGCCTTGCGTCTCCGGCACCGAGGCCATCCGCGTGGATACGGAAACGAAATCCTTCAGTGTCAACGGCGTGACCGTCAGGGAAGGGGACCTCATCTCCATTGATGGCACGACGGGCGAAGTGTTCCTGGGTGCCATCAAAACCATCGCGCCGAACTTTGCCGAAGAGAAGGACCTGCAAACCCTGCTGGGCTGGGCCAACGAAGTGAAACGGCTAGGCGTGTGGGCTAACGCGGATTACCCGCGCGACGCGAAGAACGCGCGCGACTTCGGCGCAGAGGGGATCGGCCTGTGCCGCACGGAGCACATGTTCTTTGAAGAAGAGCGACTCCCTATCGTCCAGAAGATGATCCTGGCCGAATCCGAGGAAGAGCGGGAGAAATATTTGGCCCAACTGCTTCCCTTCCAGCGTTCCGACTTTGAGGGCATCTTCCGCGTCATGGATGGACTGCCCGTCATTATCCGCCTGATTGACCCGCCGTTACACGAGTTCCTGCCCAAGTATGAGGACCTATTGGTAGAGGTCACCGGCCTGCGCGCGGCTACCGCCATGAGCCGCGACGAGCGGTTATTGAGCATCCTGGAAGAGAAAGAGAAGATGCTGAAGGCCGTCGGTGCGATGCGCGAGGCCAACCCCATGCTCGGTCTGCGGGGCATCCGCCTTGGCATCACCTTCCCCGGCATTACCAAGATGCAGGTGCGCGCCATCTTTGAGGCTGCGTGCAACGTGACAAAGGAAGGCAAGACCGTCAAGCCTGAGGTGATGATCCCGCTTACCGGCCATGTCAACGAACTCAAGGTGACGCAAACCGAACTGGAAGCGGTGGCGAAAGCGGTCATGCAGGAAAAGGGTGTGGAGATAAACTATAAGTTTGGGACGATGATAGAGGTGCCGCGCGCGGCCCTGACCGCGGGCGAGATCGCGGAGATGGCCCAATTCTTCTCCTTCGGCACCAACGATCTGACGCAAATGACTTTCGGCTACTCGCGCGACGACGCCGAAGGGAAGTTCCTGCTCCAGTACGTTGAAAAGAAGATTCTGCCGGAGAACCCCTTCCAGACCCTTGACCGCAACGGTGTGGGCCGCTTGATCAAGATGGCGGTGGAAGAGGGACGCAAGACCCGGCCCGACCTGGAAGTTGGCATTTGCGGTGAGCACGGTGGCGACCCCGCCTCCATTGAGTTTTGCCACCAGGTGGGCCTTAACTACGTCTCCTGCTCTCCCTTCCGCGTGCCGGTAGCCCGTTTGGCCGCGGCTCAGGCCGCGTTGGGCCAGGTAACACGGGATAAATAACCGACACCAACAGGGATGTCACTGAGGGGGCAGAGAAATCTTGCCCCCTCATGTATTTGCAACCCCATGTAGGACATCGCTACTCCTCAACAAGTCGGTTAACCTTTGCCTCAGCATTACCAGCGGCCGCACGAAATGTAACAAACCTGTTCAGCCCATATTGACATGGAAGCGAATTTGTGCTATAGTCTCGCATGATTTGAGAGGGCCGCGCCGGCTGATGTGAATTGCTGTGCGCATGGGGCCTGCGAGTCGTTCTTGATACCGTCGGGTCTAGGCCCGGCGAGATTATGGTTTTAAAAGAGAGGAGCGTTACTCACACTCAAAAATGGAGATCGCGGAGTCAGAATCGAATCGGGGCGAGCCGCCCCAACAGATCCCCGGTAACGGGGTTCTTCACGGTCCCGATGGGACCCTGGCCGCCAGTCCCCGCCCCGCCATCTGGCGGGACGTCCCGGACGCGGAATGGAACGACTGGCATTGGCAGATGCGGCACCGGATCACCCGGGCCGACCAATTACGCCAACTCATCCATCTGACTCCTGATGAGGAACGGGCCATAGCCCTTCGGCCCGAACCTCCCCTGGCTATCACACCCTACTTTGCGGCGCTGATGGACCCCGATGATCCTCATTGCCCCATCCGCCTCCAGGTAGTGCCAACTTCGGCGGAACTGATCCCCGGCGAAGAGGATATGGAAGACCCGCTTGGCGAAGACGCTCACATGCCGGTACCCGGCCTGACGCACCGCTACCCCGATCGCGTCCTCGTCATCATTACCGACCAATGCGTGGCTTATTGCCGTCACTGTACCCGCCGCCGCCTCGTGGGCACAGGCGCGATGCCGGTCAGCCGCGCGCGCATTGACGCCATGGCAGGGTACATCGCGAATCATCCGGAGATCAGAGATGTTCTCATCTCCGGCGGCGATGGCATGTTCGTTGCCGATGAGATGCTGGAATACGTGCTCAAGAGTTTCCGACGCATCCCGCATGTGGAGATCATTCGTATCGGGAGCCGCGTGCCTATCTTCTTGCCGCAGCGCGTCACACCGAAGTTCGTTGACACGGTGCGCAAATACCATCCGCTGTGGATGAACCTGCATATCAATCATCCGAAGGAGATCACGCCCGAGGTCAGCCGCGCCCTGGCGCTCTTGGCCGACGCGGGCATCCCTCTGGGTTCTCAGACCGTCTTGCTTGCAGGTATCAATGACTGCCCCAACACGATAAAGAAATTGGTGCATCTGCTGGTCAAGAACCGTGTGCGGCCCTACTACCTGTATCAATGCGACCTGAGCGAAGGCATCGGCCACTTCCGCACGCCGGTCAGTGTGGGCATCGGCATCATTGAGGCTCTGCGCGGCCATACCAGCGGCTATGCTATCCCCACCTTCGTCGTAGACGCGCCCGCAGGCGGTGGCAAGATACCGGTGATGCCCCAGTACCTCATCAGTCAATCCGACAGCCACGTGGTTTTGCGTAACTACGAAGGTGTCATCACCGCCTATCCGGAGCCGAAGGTGTACGCCCGCCATAATCCGGCTACCTGCCCAGATTGCCAGGTAGCCAGGCCCGCCGAAGGAGTAAGTCGCCTGGTCACCGGTCAGGGCGTGGTTCTGGAACCCGAAGGCATGGCGCGGGCGCGTCGCCGCCCGCTGGTGCAGCATCCGGACTACAGTGGCGCCACACCTCCCCCTGTGCCTGCGACCGAAGCAGGCCAGGAGACCATCCCCCTTCCCCTGGGCCCCACATCATCGTGGGATCTCCAGGAATCGGTGAAGGAGTGGCTGTAGGCAGATGGGCCTTAGAGTAGTGTTGCTGGATAATCTAGATGTGAACGCGCCGGTCTTGCCGCCCGGTGAGGCGCCGTCCGACGCGTGGTCAGAACTTGATTCGGTGAAGACATTTGAGGCCATCGCGCAGGCGCTGCGGGATGGCGGCCACACCGTCATCCCTATGGAAGGAACGCTGCCGAACCTGCTGCGCCTGCCGCGCCTTCGGCCCGATATCGTCTTCAATCTCTGCGAAGGGCACTTCGGCGAGAGCCGAGAGGCACAGGTTCCTGCCATCCTGGAGATGCTGCGCATTCCCTACGTTGGCGCGAAGCCTCTCGCCCAGGCTGTCGGGCTGGACAAGCCGATGTGCAAGCGGGTACTTCTGGGGTGTGGGCTGCCGACGCCGCCTTTCCAGGAATTTCATACGGCGGATGAGCCTCTGTCATCTGCCTTGGCCGGGGAGTTCCCCCTCTTCGTGAAGCCTGCGCGCGAGGGTTCTGGCATGGGTGTCAGCCGCAAATCTATCGTAAACGATGAGCAGAGCCTCCGCGCACAGGTAGAGTGGGCCATCCGCACCTACCGGCAGCCTGCGCTGGTAGAGAAATACATTGAAGGGCGCGACCTGACGGTAGGCATGATCGGCAACGACGATGATCTCCGGGTCTTCCCCATCATGGAGGTAGATTTGTCGCCTGTGCCGGAGGAGGAGCGTCTTCTTTATGGCGGCGTGGTGAAGAAAAAGCTCTACCGGATGCCCAGATACCTGATTCCTGCGCCGCTGGACGAGGCGACGACCGCCGAAGTCAAGCGTCTGGCCGTCGCCGTCTATCGTGCTATTGGCGGGCTGGATATGGGTCGCGTAGATTTCCGCCTGGATCAACAGGGGCGTCCCTGGATCTTTGAGATCAACACGATCCCCGGCCTGATGCCGGTGGATAGTGATCTGGTGATGGTGGCGGAAGCCGATGGCATCAGCCATACCCAACTCATCAATCGCATTCTGGAAGCGGCCTGCCGTCGCTATGGAATAGCGGTGACGCAGCCCAAAGGCGCGCGGGCAGGGAAACGCACAACGAGGGCACTACCTTCGGTGGCCATTGGACATCTGCCCCCGTAGCTCAAGTGGACAGAGCGCCTGACTTCGAATCAGAAGGTTGCAGGTTCGAGTCCTGCCGGGGGCATACTAAATGTAGGGGGGTATCGGCCTGTAAAGCGCCGAATATAATGGGCCGATGCCCCCTTCTCTTACCTGCAGACACTGCTTGTGCGCATCTCGTGCGAATCGGATTCTCACCGCCGCCCCCTCCCCTCTCTGACTTTTGACAACCGCTAACGAAAGGGGTATAATTTTCCTGGATAAACCGAGGGCGATGAGGCTCGCCCGAAGCCCTTTAGAGAGGGCTTTAACCGTCTTGAGACTGATAGCCTCTACCGACGCATTGCGTCAGGTAGAGGTTTTTGCTTATTAGGGAGGTCGTAGTGTCTGGCCGCAAACCACCTGGATACTATGAACTGCGCGAGGCGCTGGCTCAGGCCGGCTGTCCTCTATGCCGCTTGGCAAGCAGAGCCGTAGAATCCTACATAGAAAATCTTCTCTACGAAAGCACAAACGACATCGGCGTGCGCGCCCGTCTGCGCAAAGCGCGCGGGTTTTGCCGCACTCATGCCGCACGGCTGAATCGCGCCGGTGCCAGCCTGGGCATTGCCGTCATCCAGCACGACGTGATAGGCGCGCTCCTGGCGACTTTACAGGAAGGCGCTCGCGCCCATGAGCCTCGCCGGGCGGCCTCCCTCGCACGCGACCTGGGCCCTCAAGAGGCTTGCCCTGCTTGCCAGCATCAACATGAGATGGAGCGCATTTATTTGGAGACGCTGATCAAGAGCGTTGCCGATCCTGATGTGTGGCAAGCCTATACAGCGTCGGCAGGGCTTTGCCTCCCCCATTTCCGTCAGGCATTACATCAAGTGCGCCAAGTTGAGGCGTTGGCACAGATCATCCAGGCACAGCGAGGCTTCTGGGAACGGCTACACGGCGAACTGGCCGAGTTCATCCGCAAGAACGATTATCGCTTCCGCGATGAGGGCCTCGGCGTGGAAGGTGATTCGTGGCTGCGGGCACTGACGGCTATCGCCGGCCAGGAAGGACTTACGTAGGTGGAGCATGACATCCTTGATGTTTTCCTGAGAGTTGCTTTCCGAGAGCCCGGCTGCCCGGTTTGCCGCCTTGTGCGCCATGCCGAGAGTCGCTATGTGTTCCAGGTCCTCTACGAGTACGTCAACGACGGCGAGGTGCGAGCCGTCCTGGCTGCCTCTCACGGTTTCTGTCGCCGCCATGCCTGGGAACTGGTGCAGTTGGAGATGGCGGACTGGGGCACCGGCATGGGCACCGCTATTCTCTATGAGGATTTCGTCGGCAGAGTCCTCGCGACTTTGCGAGATCATCTGCCCTCTCTGAGCGCGAGCCCCCAGAGCCGGACAGAACGGTTCCATCGGGCATGGGCCAAGTTCAGACGCTCTCTACCGGCGGGGCGCCTGGCCGAGAAGCTTCGCCCGCTTGCGCCCTGCCGGGCCTGCCAGCGAGGCGAGATGAACGCGCAGTACAACCTGGAGCGTCTCATCAGAAACCTGGCAGAACCGGAGTTCGTGGAGCGGTACCGAGAGTCAGATGGGCTCTGCTTGCCGCATCTGCGCCAGGCGTTGGCTATGGCCGACGATAGGGCTGCCTCTGTCCTGGTCGCAGTCGCCATTGAAAAGCTGGAGGCACTCCTACCTGCCCTGGGCGGATATATCCGTAAACATGCCTGGGAATTCCGGGCAGAGCCCAAGCTGCCGGAGGAGCAGTCATCCTGGATACGTGCCGTCGCTTTCATGGCAGGCGAGGTGCCGGACGGGCTGGAGGAGTCTGAAGGGGGGAACAATGGGTCTCAACCCGGCTCAAAGGAGCAGCGTGACCATCGCTTTGCGCGTGACGGAACAGACCTTAGCAAACCTGATCCATCAGGCGGGGCGAAGCGAGATGGGCATCCTGTATCAGAGTAGCTTGCCCCTGTCCAACGGCGAGCGGGAAGAAATGCAGGCCTTGGTCAACGCCGCCCGACAAGAGATCGCAGCACTGGCGGAGCGTCTCCAGCTGGATGCAACCGAAGAGGACGGGCGCCGCTCTGCCGCCGCTCACCTTTCCTATGTCTGGACGATATTAGAGGACATCCGCCCGACCAAGCTGAGACGTTATGGTGAGGTTGATCCCGATCTGCATGAGTCGTTGGGACCGGGCCTGGACAGGCTCATCGCGCTGATGTTGGCCTTGGAGCGCCTGTTGGCTGCAGAGGATTGAAGAGGTGGTTATCTATTGCCCGCGTTGTTGGGCTGAAGTAGAAGCAGGAATTACCGTCTGCCCTGCGTGTGGCGCAGACCTGAGCGCCGATGACGAGGATTTCGTGGCCAAACTCATCGCCGCCTTGCGCCACCGGGAACCGACGCGCGCGGCACTGGCTGTGGAAATCTTGGCCGATCGTCTGCGCGAGCCGCGGGGATTTGCGCCGATCGTGGCTCTCCTGACGCCGGAGCGGGATGCCTACGTCGTTCTGACCGCCGTGCGGGCGCTGGGGCGTTGGGGAGATCGGAGGGCGACAGGGCCACTGATACATTTGCTGGCCGACTCTGAAACGCCTCTGGTGGTGCGCAAAGCTATTGTAGATGCGTTAGCCCAATTAGGAGGCGCTGAGGCGGAGGTTGGATTGCGGGTCGCTCTCGCCGACCCCAATGCCGTGGTGAGCACGGCGGCGCAGACCCACTTGGCACGGCTGGTCGCGGATGTGGACAAGGGAAAACCATCATGAACATATCCTGTTGGCTTGCCGCGAACACACGGCGCATAGAGAGACCACAAAAGCGGCAGGAGTAAGAACATGGCTAATGAACACGACGAGGTGATGCGACCCAGCACTGCTGAGTTTGAGGCTCACTTTTTCGCTGGGGCCGAGAAAGTGAAGGTGGAGATTGAGCTCCTATCGGAGACGGTAGAGGCGGTGCGCAGTCTGGCAGCCGAAAACGATTGGGAGGAAGCCGAGGCCTGGCGTGCTGTAGTCGGAGCAGGAATAGGCTACCTGCGGGGTGAACGCGCCCTACATGTAACGACCACCGTTGACAGGTTCAGTGCCGGAGATATGCAACGGCTCCTCAACCGCCTCATTGATCTTGAGTCCATGTATGCGGTCCTGAAATTCCGGACCTTTGGGTTTCTGCGGGACAATCAAACGCTAGAGCTCCATGCTGCGGCCTTGCGCACCTCCACAAAAGCATTGGAGATGACGGTGGACCGGCTGAGAGCGGAGAACGATCGGCTGAAGGCCGAGGTCGAGTTGCTTCGCAACGCGCCGGTTACGTCGTCCACAAGCCCCATCGTACCGCCGAAAGCAGAATCCCCCGCGCCGCGAGGTTGGCGCCGGCAGGTTGGCCGTTGGTTAGGGATCATCTGAAGAGCGCTTCTGCAAAGCGGAGCCCACTTCTAGGCGCGAATGCTGCCCCTGGTGTATAATCGCGTCGTCCCCCAATATTTTCCTGAGGAGAAACCACCATGCCGCAGCTTCCCGAACCAACCACCGGCGACACTAGCTGGTTTGTCCACGACCGCTTCGGCCTTTTCATCCACTGGGGTATCTACTCCGTGGCCGCGCGCCACGAGTGGGTGAAGAGCCGCGAGCGCATCTCCGATGAGGAATACCAGAAGTACTTCAACCACTTTGATCCCGACTTGTTTGACCCTGCCGTCTGGGCGCGCGAGGCAAAGAACGCCGGAATGAAATACTTCGTCGTCACCACGAAGCATCATGACGGTTTCTGCCTCTGGGATTCCGCGCTGACCGACTACAAGGCAACCAACACACCCGCGCGACGCGATCTCCTCAAGCCAATGGTGGAAGCGTTTCGGGCCGAGGGCTTCAAAGTCGGTTTCTACCATTCCTTGATTGACTGGCACCACCCGGAGTTTCCGGTGGATGGCTTTCACCCCATGCGCGATAACCTGGCGTTCCGCGAGGCGCAAAAGGCCCGCGACATCCGCAAGTACGTTCCTTACCTGCACGGCCAGGTGCGGGAGCTATTGACCGGGTTTGGCAAGATTGACATCATATGGTACGACTTCTCCTACTCACACATAGATTGGGGGTGGTCAAAAGGCAAGGGTAAAGATGACTGGCAATCCGAGAAACTCCTGGCGATGACGCGCGAATTGCAGCCCGGCATCATCGTGAACGACCGTCTGGAAATCGGCGGCGATGTCAAGACACCTGAACAGTATCAGCCTGCCGGCTGGCTGGAAGTGGGCGGAAAGCGGGTTGTGTGGGAGGCATGCCAAACGCTCAATGGCAGCTGGGGCTATGATCGTGATAACCTGGATTGGAAGCCGGTGGATATGCTGGTGAAGATGCTCATAGATTCGGTCTCCAAGGGCGGCAACATGCTCCTCAATGTGGGGCCGACGGCACGGGGCGAATTTGATCCGAAGGCGATTGAGCGCCTGCGCGGCATCGGCGAGTGGATGCGCCTGCACAACCGCTCCATCTACGGCTGCACCGCCAGCGACTTCACCCCGCCTCCGGATTGCCGCTATACCCAGAACGGCAACCGCTTGTATTTACATCTCTTCTCTTGGCCCTTCGGCCACGTGCACCTGCCCGGCTTGGCGAACCGGGTAGAATACGCTCAACTCCTCAACGACGGCTCTGAGATCAAGATGCAGGTAGTGGAACCGCATCAGCAAGCGCTCTACACGACCATGGGTGGGATGGCGCCAGATACGCTGACGCTGATCTTGCCCGTGCAGAGGCCGAACGTGACCGTGCCGGTGATTGAGCTCTTCCTGAAAGGATAGCAAGGGCTTTGACACCCTTTATAAGTTAGACTATAATGACGCCGTGCACAAGGACGGTATGGATAACGGACGTGGCAAGGATACGTTCTCGCGGCGCCGGTCTCACCTGAAATGGCTTTATCCCGGCATGCACGTGAAGCGGTGGCTCCTCCTCCTCATCGCAGGCGTCACCAGTGTTAGCCTTGGTTTAGCCTATCTGCTGCGCGAGTTCTACGTGATCGCCGACGTCCCACAGCATTTCTACTATCTGACGCTGCAGTTCCTTTCCCGTCCGATACGGGCGCTCCTTTTTGGCGTTCTCGGCGTCCTGGCTATCAGCATCGCGGTTATCCAGTTAAACCGCGCCGTCCTTGCGCCTTTCCTGCGTCCCGGCCAGCCCGATCTGGTGGATGCGGTTTTTCAGCACCGTCAGCGACGTCGCGGGCCCAAAGTTGTCGCCATCGGTGGTGGCACCGGCCTCAGCACCCTGTTACGCGGCATCAAGGAATACACCGATAACATCACCGCCATCGTGACTGTGGCCGACGACGGCGGCTCGTCAGGACGGTTGCGCCGTGAAATGGGCCTGTTGCCCCCCGGAGACTTTCGCAGTTGCATCGCCGCGCTTTCCGAGGCGGAGGGTCTCACCTCGCGCCTGTTCCAATATCGCTTTACGGAAGGGACGGGGCTGGATGGGCACAGCTTCGGCAACCTTTTTATCGCCGCCATGGCCGGTGTAACCGGCAGCTTTGAAAAGGCATTGCTGGAATCCAGCAAAGTGCTCGCCGTGCGCGGCCGGGTTCTGCCCTCTACCTTGGCAGATGTGACTTTGGTGGCCGAACTCCGGGAGCCGGTCGCGGGCGAGATGGGCCTGCGTCGCGTGGCGGGCGAGTCGCAGATACCCCAGGCCGGGCGTGTCATTGAGCGTGTCGGCCTGGAACCTAATGATCCCCCGGCCTACCCGGAGGCGGTGCGCGCGATCCTGGAGGCCGACATGATCGTGGCCGGTCCGGGCAGCCTCTTTACCAGTGTGTTGCCCAACCTTCTTGTGCCAGACATCGCCCGCGCCATTGCTGCCTCGCGCGCGAGCAAGGTCTATGTTTGCAATCTGGCGACGCAACGGGGAGAGACGGAGGGCTTTGACGTGGATGCCCATGTCCGCGCCTTGGAACGCCACGTGGGGCCGCTGTTCCGTCTCGTCCTCGCCAACGATAACTTCGCGGGCTCTCCGGAAGAGGTTGGGCAATGGGTGAAGCCTCCACCTTTTCAACCCGGTGACTATCTGATCGTCACCGCGGACCTGGCGGACCGGGATTATCCCTGGCGGCACGATCCTGCCCGTCTTGCCCGCGCGCTAATGGACCTGTACGAAGCAAGGGAACCCTGACGATGCATAGCGGCCCGGGAGGCGGCATCCGGCGCTTTCGCTACCGTCATCATAAACTTTCGCTGAATCCAATTGAGGAGGACATTCTCACATGGCAGTCAGAGTCGGTATCAACGGTTTTGGCCGTATCGGTCGCCAATCGCTCAAAGCGATCCTGGAACGCCAGCCACAATTGGAAGTGGTTGCTGCCAACGATATTACCGATACCGCTACCAATGCGCACCTGCTGCGCTACGATTCCAATTACGGGCGTTTCCCGGGCACGGTAGAGGTAGCGGGCAACGACCTGGTGGTGAACGGCAAGCACATCAAGATCTTTGCCGAGAAAGACCCCAGCAAATTGCCGTGGAAAGACCTGGGGGTGGACATCGTCATTGAATCCACCGGCCTCTTTACAGATAAGGAAAAGGCGCAGGTTCACATCACATCGGGTGGTGCGAAGAAGGTCATCATCTCGGCCCCGGCTAAGGGAGAGGACATCACCATCGTCCTCGGCGTGAACGAGGGGATGTACGATCCGGCGAAGCACCACATCATCTCCAACGCTTCCTGCACGACCAACTGCCTCGCGCCGGCGGCTAAGGTAGTGCATGATTCTTTCGGCATTGTGCGCGGGCTGATGACCACCATCCATGCCTACACCAACGACCAGCGCATCCTTGACCTGCCGCACAAGGATTTGCGTCGCGCTCGCGCTGCCGCCATGAGCATCATCCCCACGACCACCGGCGCGGCCAAGGCGGTCGCCCTGGTCATCCCCGAACTGAAAGGAAAATTCCACGGCTACGCCCTGCGCGTGCCGGTCTCCACCGTATCCGTCGTGGATTTCGTAGCCGAACTGAAGCGCGAGACTACGGCAGAAGAGGTCAATGCGGCGTTCAAGGCTGCTGCCGAAGGCCCCCTGAAGGGGATTCTGGGCGTTGAATCCCAACCGCTGGTCTCCATTGACTTCAAGGGCGACGATCGTTCTTCCATCGTGGATGCCGAGTTGACGATGGTCATGGGTGGCAACATGGTCAAGGTAGTCGCCTGGTACGACAATGAGTGGGGCTACTCCTGCCGCATAGCCGACCTGTGCGCCTTCATCGCCCAGAAGGGATTGTAGCCATAGAAGCCTAACGCGCGCCCAGGGGCCTGGGATACGAGAGTGTTCCAGGCCCTTTTGTGCGTGTTGTGAATCAAACCCTGTCCGGAGCCCGGACTGATGCCAAGAGCGACTCGTCTCTTCAAGGTAGAGCAACCTCGGCGGGCCATCTTCGCAGCCGGGGATTTCATCGTCCTATTGGTGATTGCCATCGCCTTGTATATCGGCGCGCGGCTGGCCGTCAACACGCCCGATATTGTCCGGGGCCCGGCCATCACCCTTTCTCCGTGGGCTCTTCCTTGGTATGGCGCGCTCTCCGTAGGCCGCATGGCAGCGGCATATGCCCTCTCTCTCTTGTTCTCTCTGGTTTATGGCTATGTTGCCGCCAATAATCGGCAGGCAGAGAAAATTCTCATGCCACTCCTTGATGTGCTGCAAAGCGTTCCCATCCTCTCCTTCCTCCCCGTTGTCCTCCTTGGATTGAGCGCATTTCTGTCGCAGAACGTCGCCAAGGAACTGGCCTCAATCGTGCTCATTTTCACGAGCCAGGCTTGGAACATGACTTTCTCGTGGTATCAGTCGCTGACCACTATCCCGCAAGAATTGCGCGAGGCAAGCAGTATCTTTCGGCTCAATCCCTGGCTACGCTTCCGAAAACTGGAACTGCCTTTCGGTGCTGTGGGCCTGATTTGGAACAGCGTGATGAGTTGGGCAGGAGGATGGTTCTTTCTCATGGCTGCCGAGATCTTCACGGTGGGCAACAAGGATTACCGGCTCCCCGGCCTGGGAGCCTATCTCCAAGAAGGGGCCAATCAAGGCGATTTGCGTGCTCTGGCATGGGGTCTGGGCACCTTGATCGCGATAATTGTGCTGCTGGATCAGTTTATCTGGCGACCGCTGCTTGCCTGGTCGGACCGGTTCAATTTGGAGATGGTTGGGAGTGAAGAGGCTCCCACGTCCTGGTTCTATCGTGTCTGGCGGACATCGCGTCTGGCTTCTTTTGTGACGACGGCTGTGATCGGGCCGCTTGTGCAGAGGCTAGATTCTGCCATGCAGCACCGCTTCTCTCAGGAGAAAGGCGCGCCTTCTGCCCCGTCTTTCCATCCAATGCGCTTCTTGAGGCGGATCCTCTTTGCTGCTTTGTTGATATATGGCGGCCTGCGCGCCGGAGAGATGCTGCTTCAGGTTTCCTTAAGCCAGTGGAGCGCCATTGGCTTGGGAGCCATCGCCACGAGCGCGAGAGTAGTGGCTGCCCTTTTGATCGCCCTGCTCTGGACCATCCCGGTAGGGGTTGCCATCGGCACCAATCCCAAACTGTCGTCGCTCCTACAGCCGGTGGTACAAGTTGTTGCTTCTATCCCTGCTACGGCCCTTTTTCCTTTTTTGTTGCTCTTCCTCCTGCGTTTGCCTGGCGGATTGAACTTGGCGGCAATCTTTCTGATGTTGATGGGCACCCAATGGTATCTTCTTTTCAACGTCATCGCCGGTGCCATGACCATACCCCAGGACCTTAGATATAGTGCCGCCCTGTTAGGGATGCGTCGCTGGCAACGGTGGCGAACCCTCATCTTGCCCGCCCTGTTTCCTTTCCTGATCACCGGCGGCATCACGGCCAGCGGCGGCGCGTGGAACGCGAGCATCGTAGCTGAGCGCGCCCACCTCGGCGGACAAACTTACCAAACAATCGGTCTTGGTGCTTTGATCGCCGAGGCGACAAACGCGGGAGATTATCATTTGCTCTTAGCATCCACATTGAGTATGATTTTGCTGGTGGTCTTCATCAATCGTGCCTTTTGGCGTCGCCTCTATCGTATGGCGGAAGAACGATACAGGCTGGAGTAAGTATGACAGAGAACGGCATCATCCTAGAAGTGCAGAACGTAAGCCAGGCCTACGGATTCGCTGAGCACCGGTTCATCGCTATCCAAGATGTCAGCCTGACCGTTCGCGAGGGAGAGTACGTGACACTCCTCGGCCCATCCGGCTGTGGTAAAAGCACCCTGCTGCGCATCATCACAGGATTGAACCGTCCTACGGAAGGGAAAGTGCTTTATAGGGGACAATTGCTGCAGGGGGTGAATCCTCACGCCACGATCGTCTTCCAGACGTTTGCCTTGTTTCCTTGGCTAACGGTGCAGCAGAACGTAGAGTTGGCCTTGGAGGCGCGCGGGGTTCCGCCGTCGGCGAGAGCCGTGCGAGCCCTCAAACTTATAGACCTCGTTGGCCTGGATGGATTTGAGACCGCCTATCCGCGCGAGTTATCCGGAGGCATGAGGCAGAAAGTGGGCTTTGCTCGCGCTTTGGCCGTAGAGCCAGAGCTTCTATGCCTGGATGAGCCCTTTTCCGCGTTGGATGTGCTGAGTGCGGAATCGCTGCGGGGTGAGTTATTGGAACTCTGGACCAGCAACAGTATGCCGACCAAGACCATTCTCATGGTCACTCATAACATAGAAGAGGCGGTCTTTATGAGTGATCGGATCGTCATCATGGAGAAAGAGCCAGGGCGGGTGGTTGCCGACTTGACCGTTGGTTTGCCCCATCCACGTCAGCGTAAGAGCCGTGCTTTTCTTTCCCTGGTGGACAGAGTCTATGCGATCCTGGCGGGGCAGACACAACCTGAGAAAGTGGAATTAGGCAGCGCTCCCGGCCAACCGGGACAGTTCCGTCCCCGCGCTTTACCAAACGTTTCCATCGGCGAACTCGCGGGTCTGGTGGAACACCTGGATGAGACTCCCGGCAACTGGGCAGATATTTACCGGCTGCCTGAGCTTCTGCATGTAAACTCAGATCATCTTCTGGCACTAACCGAAGCACTGGAGATGTTAGGGTTTGCCACGGTCCAGGCAGGCGACATTGCACTTACTCCACTGGGAGAAACCTTCGCCGAAGCCAGTATTTTGGCCCGCAAGGAGATCTTCGCCGCCCGCCTACGTCGTATGCCCATGTTCAGATGGCTGCTGGACATGCTGCGCGCGGCAGAGGGCAACCGTCTAAAGTGGAGTGTTGTCCATGCTGCCCTGCAGATGAGTTTCCCTCCCGACGAGGCTGAGGAACAGTTGAACACCATCATCAGTTGGGGGAGATATGCCGAACTACTCGGCTACGATGACGATGATGAGGTCATCTTTGCAGAAACGGAGCCCGTGATGCACCAGGCCACAATGCCCGGCTAAAGCACATATCATCTCACCTTGGAGGTAACCATTCATGAACAAGAAGACCGTCCGCGATATGGACTTTAAAGGGAAGCGCGCGCTCGTGCGTGTGGACTTCAACGTCCCGCTGAAGGATGGCAAAGTGACGGATGATACCCGCATCCGCGCCTCGCTCCCCACCATCCAATACCTCATTGACAAGGGCGCGAAGGTCATCCTCATGTCGCACCTGGGGCGGCCCAAAGGGAAACCCACACCAGAATTCAGTCTGGGCCCTGCGGCCACGCGTCTGGGTGAGCTCTTGGGACGGCCGGTGACGCTTGCCCCGGATTGCGTCGGCCCGGCGGCCGAATCCGCCGTGAGCATGTTGCAGCCTGGTGAAGTTCTTCTGTTGGAAAACCTTCGTTTCCATCCGGAAGAAGAGGCCAATGATCCCGCTTTCGCACAGAAACTGGCCGCCCTGGGCGACATCTATGTAAACGACGCCTTCGGCTCGGCCCACCGCGCCCATGCCTCTACCGAGGGCGTGGCCCATTACCTCCCCGCGGTCGGCGGCTTCCTCATGGAGCGTGAATTGGAATATCTGGGCCGCGCTCTGGAAAGCCCGCGTCGGCCCTTCGTTGCCATCCTGGGCGGAGCGAAGATCTCCGACAAGATCAAGGTGATTGAGAACCTGCTGGGCAAGGTGGATAGGCTCCTTATCGGCGGCGGCATGGCGAACACCTTCCTGAAGGCGAAGGGGCTGGCCGTAGGCGATTCGCTGGTAGAGGACGGCAGCCTGGACGAGGCTAAACGACTGATGGCCCAGGCGGGCGACAGGTTGCTGCTGCCCACCGACGCGGTCGTCGCGGATGCCTTTGACGCGAACGCGCGCTCGCAGGTCGTCACGGTCAATGCCGTCCCCATAGGCTGGCGTATCCTGGATATCGGCCCCGACACCGTCAAGCGCTACAAAGCCGCGTTGGCCGGGGCCCGCACCGTGGTGTGGAATGGCCCTATGGGTGTCTTTGAGTTTCCGCGCTTCGCCGAGGGGACGAAGGCCATCGCGCAGGTGCTTGCCGAGTTGCCCGATGCCACGACCGTCATCGGCGGCGGCGATTCGGCTGCCGCGGTGGAGCAATCGGGGCTGGCGGACAAGATGACCCACATTTCTACCGGAGGTGGAGCATCGCTGGAGTTCCTGGAGGGCCGCGTCTTGCCAGGCGTCGCCGCGCTGATGGATAAGTAGATGCTCTCTCTCCCCCTCCATTTCCCTCCTCTTCCCCGGCAGGGAGGAGGAGGGAGGGAGAGGGGTCACATATCCCTTGCCCGTCTCTCCGTTCGCGGCTATAATGTCTGCATGACGGTGGAGGAGTGGTAGAGGCGTTCAATTGAACGCCCCTCGACCGGCTCCGTATGAGACGGAGGTATGCACCATGGGTTTCTTAGATCGGCTCAAGGGATTCTTTGCGTCCGGCCCGGCGGCGGAGGAAGCGGACGTCATTTTCATCTACGTCCGCTGTGATCGCTGCAAAGAAGTTATCCGCGGTCGCATTGACAGGCGCAATGAACTGGCGCGCTCCAACGGCGGCTTCATCTGGCGCAAGGAACTGATGGGAACCGGCAAGAACCGCTGTTTCCAGCGCATTGAGGTCATCCTGGAATTTGATGACCGGCGCGAGATCACCGAGCAACGCATCTACGGCGGCAAGTTCGTCACAGCGGAGGAATACGAGGCAGAGAAGGCAAAGGAGGCTGCGACCGGCTCTGCATGACTCTTCTCCGCCTTGACTTGCACACCCACAGTCACTATTCCTACGACTCCTTCCAATCGCTTGAGGCGATTATCCGCGCGGTGCAGGCACAAGGATTGGATGGCATCGCCCTGACCGACCATGATGTGCTGGCAGGCGCGCTGGAACTGCGCGGGCGAGCCGGTTTTCTTGTCATCCCCGGCGAGGAGATTCACACCAGCGCGGGCGAAATCACGGGCCTGTTCCTGCATGAGCACATCCCGCCGGGGCTCTCGCCCCAGGAGACGATCCGACGCATCCGAGCCCAAGGTGGCCTCGTCTATGTGCCGCACCCGTTAGCCCGTGGCGTGCCGAGCCGCATCCGTCGCGCCGCCCTGGAAGAGATATTACCCCAGGTGGACATCATAGAGGGCTTCAATGCTCGCGTGCCCCTTGGCGCAGATGATGTGGCTGCACGGCAATTGGCTGCCTCCTGCGGCCTTGCCGTGGGCGCAGGGAGCGATGCTCATTTCCCTTTTGAATTCGGGCGCGGTTGGGTGGAGATGGAAGACTTCGCCACACCGGAGGAATTCCTGGCGAACCTGCGACGCGGTCGCATTGTGGGAATGAAGAAGACGCCCTATTATGTGGCAGGGGCAACCTACCTAACCAAGCGCGTGAAGCTGCTGCTTCGCGCTTTGAGAAAAAGAACCTGAGCCCGCTTTGAAGGGCCATTTCATAACCTTTAGGAGACAAATGCGCACACCCATCATCGCCGGCAACTGGAAGATGAACAAGAACATCCCAGAGGCGGTCGCGCTGGCGCAGGAACTGCGCGACGGCCTCGCGGGCCTCACAGGCGTAGAGAAAGTGCTGTGCCCGGCCTTCCCCGCCTTGGCTGCTGTGAGCGACGTGATACGTGGCACCGACATCGGCCTCGGCGCGCAGAACATGCATTGGGAGGAAAAGGGAGCTTTCACGGGCGAGGTATCACCCCTCATGTTGCAGGGGCTTTGCCGTTATGTTATCCTCGGCCATTCGGAGCGGCGACAGTACTTCGGCGAGACGGACGAAGGCGTGAACCGCAAGGTCAAATCCGCCCTGGCGCACGGCCTTGTTCCCATCGTCTGCGTCGGCGAGACGCTGGCCGAGAACGAAGCGGGGCGCACGGCGGAAGTGGTCGGTCGGCAAGTTCGCAACGGGCTGGCCGGGCTCACCGCGCAACAGGTCGCGGGCCTCGTCATCGCCTATGAACCGGTGTGGGCCATCGGCACCGGCCGCGCGGCGACAGGCGCGGGGGCCGGCGCGGTGATCGGCCTCACGATTCGCGGCGCGCTGGCCGAGATGTATGGCGAGGCGACGGCGCAGGCGGTGCGCGTGCAATACGGCGGCAGCACCACCGCAGCCAACATCGCCGAGTTCATGGCCCAGCCCGATATTGATGGCGCGCTGGTCGGCGGCGCGAGCCTGAAAGCCGCAGAGTTCATACAAATCGTGCGTACGGCAGCGGAGATGCGTCGTTAGGAACCATGCCCAACCCCTGGTCTAGCCTTGCTTGGCTCATCGTGACCTTGCTTTTGCTCATTGTGCTGAGCCGTTGGGTGACACGCGAAGTAGGGAAGTTGGGCTACCTTGTGTTGGGAGAAGGCACGGCGACCGCGCTGTTGACCTTTGCCGTGCTTTTGCCCGGCATTTTCCTGCACGAGTTGAGCCACTGGCTCATGGCGAAGGCACTGGGCTTGCGCACGGGGAAGTTTCGCCTCTGGCCGGAGCAGCGCAAGAAGTCGCTGCGTCTGGGTTACGTGGAGGTAGCGAGCGGTGGCATGGTGCGCGATAGCCTGGTAGGGCTCGCGCCCTTTCTCATGGGAAGCGGGCTTCTCTTATACACGGCCTATCGCGTCTTTGACCTGGGCGGAACAGGAGCGGCCTGGCAGGCGGGACAGACCGTGCAAGGGTTGGCGCACTTTGTCTCCGGCCTCGGCGCGCCCGACGCCTGGCTTTGGCTCTACCTTGCTTTCGCGGTCAGCAATGCCATGATGCCCAGCGAGAGCGACCGCCAACCTTGGGCTTCGCTTCTTCTTTTCCTGGGCATCCTGGCCGGTGCGGCTCTCCTCTTCGGTGGCCTTCCCGCGCTCTCGCCGGAGACAACCGCCTGGCTTGCCCGCAGTTTCACCACGCTAACCTACGCCTTCGCTTTCGCGATCGTGGTGGACCTGCTGTTCGGCCTCATTTTCGTCGGGATGCAAGGCTTGATTTACTGGCTGGCAGGTAGCGCCGAGTGAGATGGCTGATCCGGTCCCGGAACCGGTGGGTTTCGGTTGAGAAAGGAGACTCAACGATGAACATCACCCCCGATATACGCCAAAAACTTCTCACTTTTCAGAAGAACGAGATTACCGAATACCACATCTACTCCAGGCTGGCGAAAACCTTCCGGCCCTCCGAGAACCGGCGCATCCTGGAAAACATCGCCAACGACGAGCGTCGCCACTATGAGGACTGGAAGCAGTACACGCAGGAAGAGGTGCCGCCCGACCGCTGGAAAATCTGGAGATATTACTGGATCAGCCGGATATTGGGGATCACCTTCGGTATCAAACTCATGGAGAGCGGCGAGGAAGGGGCACAGGAGAGTTACCACGCCATCCAAGCGTTAATTCCCGAAGCGGCTTCACTGCAAAAAGAAGAGCACGATCATGAGAATATGCTCATCAACTTGATTGATGAGGAACGGCTTCGCTACACCGGGTCTATGGTCTTGGGCCTGAACGACGCTCTGGTTGAGCTGACCGGTGCGCTGGCCGGCCTCACCCTGGCGCTGCAGAACACGACGCTGGTCGCGCTGACCGGTTCTATCACCGGCATCGCAGCGGCGTTCTCTATGGCCGCGTCGGAATACCTCTCTACCAAATCGGAAGAGACCGTCAGAAGCCCGGTGAAGGCTGCCGTGTACACCGGCATTGCTTACCTCTTCACCGTGCTCGCCCTTATCCTGCCGTATTTGATATTCAAGAGCCTCTTCGTCTGCCTGGCACTCACCCTGATCATCGCGGTCTTGATCATCGCTTTGTTCAACTACTATTTCGCCGTCGCGAAGAGCGTGCCCTTTAAGCCACGCTTTCTGGAGATGAGCGGTCTGAGCCTCGCGGTCGCCGCGCTGAGTTTCCTGATCGGCTTCCTCATGCGTACCCTCTTCGGGATTGAGGTTTGAGCCCTCACCGCCGACCGACAGAGTTTCAGCCTAGCCGGAAGGTCCGACGATTTTGGCCCTCTACATGCCGAATCAGCCTGGCCGAGATCACATACAAACAAAGGGGACGGGAGATGTTCCCGTCCCCTGACTTGTGGGGCGCGACGGCGATCTATCTATACTGCCACCTGCGGCAGGTCTTGCAGCGCCCGCTTGACCTCCGCCTCCGGATATTCGTAATCCGGCAGTTGCCCTGCCAGATAGCGCTCGTACGCTCCTAAATCAAAGTGGCCGTGGCCGGACAGGTTGAAAAGGATCGTCCTGGCTATGCCTTCCTCACGGCACTTGATGGCCTCGTCCATCGCCACCCGGATGGCATGGGCCGATTCGGGCGCGGGCAAGATGCCCTCAGCCCGCGCGAAGTCAATGGCCGCGGCAAAGGTGGGATTCTGGTGCACGGCTACCGCCTCAATGAACTTGTGATGATAGAGTGCGCTGACCAGCGGCGCCATGCCGTGATAGCGAAGGCCCCCCGCGTGGATGGGCGCGGGAATGAACGTGTGTCCCAACGTGTACATCTTGACCAAGGGGGTCATTCTGGCCGTGTCGCCGAAGTCATAGGCGTAGGGGCCTTTGGTCAGGCTGGGCGCGGCCATCGGTTCTACGGCGATGATGCGTGTCTTTTTGCCGGAGACCAGGTTCTCGCGAACGAAGGGGAAGGCAAGGCCAGAGAAGTTGCTGCCGCCGCCGACGCAGCCGATCACGATATCGGGATAATCGCCTACCTTCTCCAACTGCTTTAGCGCTTCCAGGCCGATGACGGTCTGGTGCAGAAGGACGTGGTTCAATACGCTACCCAGCGAATATTTGGTGTCGTCGCGCGTGGCCGCGTCCTCTACCGCCTCGGAGATGGCGATGCCGAGGCTGCCAGGCGATTCAGGGTCTTTTGCCAGGATGCCGCGGCCGGCATTCGTATCCGGGCTGGGGCTGGGGACCACCTTCGCCCCCCATGATTCCATGAGGATGCGGCGATAAGGTTTCTGCTGATAACTCACCTTCACCATATAGACCTTGCACTCAATCCCGAACAGCTGGCAGGCGAAAGCAAGGGCACTTCCCCACTGGCCCGCGCCCGTCTCTGTGGTAATGCGTTTAGTGCCTTCCTGTTTGTTGTAGAAGGCCTGCGCGACGGCAGTGTTGGGTTTGTGGCTGCCGGGCGGGCTCACGCCCTCGTATTTATAGTATATCTTTGCAGGCGTCTTGAGCATTTTCTCCAAACGGTGAGCGCGGTAGAGAGGCGATGGCCGCCACAGGCGATACACTTCGCGTACCGGTTCGGGTATCTCAATGTAACGCTCCTGGCTTACTTCCTGCATGATCAGGGCCATCGGAAACAGGGGGGCCAGGTCGGCAGGGCCGACGGGTTGCTGCGTGCCGGGGTGCAGCACGGGCGGCACCGGAAAGGGAAGGTCTGCCGCGATATTGTACCAGGCCGTCGGCATCTCCTTCTCGGTCAACAGGACCTTCGTCTCGTTCATCATCAACCTCCTAATTTGGATGCTAGGGATGGTATCAGTAACTCAAGATCACATCCATCTGGCGGCCCGTCTCACGGACGAGCCGCTCGCCTGTAAAATCGCCTTTTGGCTCTATCTCGGCAGTGACATAGGATGCGTAACCGACCTCGCGCAGGGCAGCAACCACCGCAGGCCAATTCACGTCACCGTCCAGAAGATGCGTGAACCCGCTCCAAGTGCCAACGCTCAGCTTGTAATCCTTGAAGTGGACGCGGAAGATGCGCGGGCCCAAGACGCGAATCCAATCTTCCGGAAAGCCGAAGAGGAGCGCGTTGCCCACGTCAAAGTAGGCGCGCACATGGGGATGCCCGATCTCGTCCAGGAAACGCCTCATCTCCAACGGGCTGAGCAGAAACTTGTTCCAAACGTTCTCCACACCTAATATAACCCCCAGAGGCCCGGCAGTTTCTTCGGCCAGCAGGCGAAGTGACCGTTGCGCGTTCTCATACGCCGCCAGATAGGGAACAATGTGGCGGGTACGGGCGAGGACGCCGTTATCCACGCCGCCTGTTGCCACCAGGACCGAGTCGGTTTTCAGGAGCGGCGCGGCCCGGCAAAGCTGCCGGATGATCGCCATGCCACGCTCGCGTGTGGCAGGGTCGGGGCTTGTGATAGGGTAATTCCACTGGTCGCGGCAATAGACCCCGCTGACGGCGAGTCCCTCGTCCTCCACCATCTGGGCCAGCGTCCGCAACTGGGCCGGAGATGAGTCTAAAGGGTAGGGGAACCACGATTCCAGGTTGATCTCCACCGCGTGGAAACCGGCTTCTCGCGCCAGGCGCAACATGTCGCGCACGGCCATTTCCGGCGGAAAAGATCGCAGGTTGATGGATTTGCGCATGAAGGATGCCCTATTCCGGTGGGATGCGCCCCAGCCTGCGGTACAGCTTCCGCTCTTCCACGATCATGGGGTGCTCTAAGTTCTGGGCGCGTATCCGTTTCCAGACCGGGCTCCCGGCCTGTTGTTCTAATGCCCAATCTTTGGCAAACTGACCCGACGTGATGTTCTCCAGCACACGACGCAAACGGGCGCGCTCCTGTTCTTCCTCTGCGGGCGACAGGCGCGATGTGACCTCCTGGCCGTATTGGCTGGTGTGGGAATGGAGAGGCAGTTGATGCCAGAGGCCGATCTCGTAGTGAGCCCGCGCCAGTTCCATTTCCTCACCCGAGGCATAGAATTCCAACAGGATGGCCTCCGGGCTGCAACCCGCCTCTCGCAGAATGTCGTACGCGCGCCGTAGCGAGTAAAGGTAGCCGAAATGCTCGTTGAAGAGATCGCAGATCGTCTCCTCGGCGCAAGAGGACATGAACGCGCCGCCTTTGGTGGAGCCGATCCCCTTCGCGACGGCGAGGGTGATGCCCAACGCCTGGCCGGAACAATCTTGTTCCACCGAGATGAGGCTGGGAAAGCCTTTGCCGTTCAGATAGCCCTCTCGCACGCCGGTGCCGATCATGCGCGGAGCGATCATGACAACATCTACATCAGGCGGTATCTCAACCTGGCGATAATAGAGGTTATAGCCACTGGCAAAAACAAGGGTCTTGCCTTGGGTCAGGTGTGGCCTGATCTCGCGGGTAAAGAGGGAAGGCAGAATTTCGTCGGGCACGAGAAGGAGCAAAACATCTGCCTGCGCAACCGCCGCGCTCACCGACAGCACCTGGAAGCCATCCTGACGGGCGGCTGCTGCGTAGTCATCCTCTTGGTTACCTACGATGACCTTGAGCCCGCTATCTCGCAGGTTCAGGGCCTGGGCACGGCCCTGGTTGCCATAGCCGATGACTCCTATCGTCTTGCCTTGCAGGAGCGCAAGATCGGCATCTTTATCAAAGAAGATCTCCGCCATTTCCCAATCATCTCCTTACAGGGGTCTAGGCTATCTGACAGCCTCAGGCCAGATGCGGCAAGATGCGCCGTAGAAGGGCATCCTTGCTCTGATAGCCGACGATCCGTTCTACCGGCTGGCCTTTCTTGTACAGGATGAGTGTGGGGATGCTCATCACGCCGTATTGCATTGGCGTTTGTGGATTATTGTCCACGTCCAACTTGGCGACCTTCAACTTGCCTTCGTATTCGGTTGCCAATTGCTCCACGATGGGCGCGATAGCCTTGCAGGGGCCGCACCATACGGCCCAGAAGTCGGTCAGCACCGGCACATCGGACTGAAGCACCTCTTGGTTAAAACTGGCATCGGTCACGACTATGGGTTTGCCCATTCTTTACTCCTCAACGTTGTGGCACTAAGATCAGGGTGAGGAACGAGGTAGTCCTATCGGTCATTTTGAAAACCGGGGATCAAAATCGATCAGCACCGCGGCCGCTTCCGCCGGGTCCCTGATCGCGCTCACGCGCTGCTCGAAGGGGCAAGGCCCATCGCCTGCCCGGTTCAAGATGTGTTCTACTACTTCGCCGTGTTCCAGGGGGATGTGCCAGCGGGCAAGTTCGGTCACCGCGCTCCGACTGACGTGCTTGCCATAGACGGCAGCCAGACGCGCATGAGCAGCCAGGAGCGCGACGGCGCGGCCCACCACCTGGTCGGCCAGGCTCGCGCCTGCCGCGCGAGGCCCCAATGCCTGTAGCGCTTGAGCGAGCGGCCTGACACCGGGCGCGGCGCCGGTGTGCAGCACCTGTGCATCTTTCACCAGCACAAATCGCCAATCGCCCGACGCCAAGAGGGAGCGGGCGAGGGCCAGGTCAGAGGGCGAGGTCGTTTCCGTCACGAGGGGGATTATACACGCGAGGGGCGGTTCTGTCCACCTTGGTATCGCCCGCAATCCTGAAGATTGTCAAAGCCTTCAGGATTGCGCCGTGCTCTCCCCTTGTTTGCCGTCTGACGCCTGCGCCGTGTGGCCGAGGAAGGGACGCAGCAGATTGGTGAACTCCATCGGCAAGACGAACTTGGTGGCCGGGCTTGCGCCGATGTTCTTCAAGGTTTCCAGGTATTGCAGACTCATCGTCTTGTCGTCAATCGTGCGGGCCACGTTGTAGATGTTTTCCAGTGCCAAAGCGAACCCTTGGGCCCGGAGGATGGCAGCCTGCCTGTCGCCCTCGGCACGCAGGATGGTGGCTTGCCGTTCGCCTTCGGCTACCTTGATGGACGCCTCGCGCTTGCCGTCTGCCTCGGTCACCATAGCCCTGCGCTCTCGCTCGGCGGCCAGTTGCCTGTTCATCGCGTTCTGCACGTCGCGCGGGGGCGTGATCTCCCGGATCTCCACGGTGGTCACTTTGACGCCCCAGCGCTCGGTCACTTCATCCAGTTTGACCCGCAATACCTGGTTGATCTGTTCTCGTTTTGCCAGCACCTCGTCCAGCAAGATGTCGCCGATCACCGCGCGTAGCGTCGTGGTGGCGATGCCTTGGGAGGCTCCTGCGAAGTTCCCTACCTGGATCACGCTTGCCACCGGATCAACAACCTTCCAATAGATGAGAAAGTCAATATCAATCGGGGCGTTATCCTCCGTGATGCAGGTCTGCTTAGGGACCTCAACGAACAACTCGCGCAGGTCCACCCACACCGGGCGATCAATAAAGGGGATCAGCAACACTAGGCCGGGGCCTTTGTGCCCGATGCAGCGACCCAAGCGGAAGACCACGATGCGCTGGTATTCTCGCACGATCTTGATGGACAGATAGGCGAGAGGAACCACCACCGCGAGGAAGATGATGACGACGACGAGGTTACCGAATAGGTTTGCCATGGGGATCACTCCTGTCGCGATAAGGGACGACGAACCTGTAAGCGCAGGCCGTCGCTGCCGATGACCTCTACCGTCTCACCGGCTTTCAAGGGCTCGCCGGTGGTGACGGCGGTCCACATCTCACTTTGAACATGGACGATGCCCTGGGGGTTGAGGTCTGCCACGACGATGCCGGTCTTGCCGATGAGCGTATGGTCGCCCATCAATGCCTGCTGTCGTCGTGTCCGTAGGCTGGCCGCCAGCACAAGGCCGAAGAAGCCGACAAAGGCGGCGGTCACGCCTGCTACAAGCCAGGGGTTGACAACCACGCGCGGCATGGCGGCCGCGGGGGTTCTGAAGGGGCTGAAGAGAAACAAGGAGCCAAGCACAAAACTGATGATGCCTGCGACGGTGAGCGCGAAGCCTGATACCTTGATGTCCAAGATAAAGAAGATGATGGCGAGAACGATCAGGGCAACGCCACCCCAATTGACCGGCAGACTGCCGAAAGCGACAAAGGCCAGGATGAGGCAGATAAGGCCCGTCACGCCGGGAATAATAGAACCCGGATTATACATCTCGGCGATGAGGGCGATGGTGCCGATAGAAAGGAGGACGTAGGCGATGTTCGGGTCCACCAGGCCGTGGGCAATTCCTTCCAACCAGGTCATGGGATACATCTCTATAGCGGCGGTCTCCAGGTCCAGCCGTACCTCATTGCCGTGGATGACCACCGTGTGACCCTGCAATTGGGCCAACAAGTCGTTCAGGTCTTGGGCCAGGAAGTCAACCACATCGCTTTCCAGGGCCTGTTGGGCGGTCAAGGATGCGCTCTCTCGCACCGCCTTTGCAGCCCAGTCGGCGTTGCGATCGCGCTCCTGGGCAATGGCCTGGATATAAGCCGCTGCGTCGTTGGTCACTTTGTCTTGCAGGGTGGCCGGCATCTCCCCTTCGCCCAGAGCCACCGGGCTGGCCGCGCCAATGTTAGTCCCCGGAGACATGGCTGCTACGTGCGCCGCCATCGTGATAAAAACCCCTGCCGACGCTGCCCGCGCGCCGGCAGGGGTGATAAAAACGGCCACCGGCACATCGGAGTTGAGGATCGCGCCGATGATATCGCGCATAGCGGTATCCAGGCCGCCGGGCGTGTTCATTTTAATAACTACCAGCATAGAATCGGATGCGTTGGCCGCGCGAATGCTCCGCTCCACATAGCGCGCGACGATGGGATCAATAACGCCGCGCACTTCCAGCACGGTTATGCTGTTCCGTCGCAAGGCGAAGGCAGGTCTGACGAAGGTGGGAATCAGGGCCGAAAGAAGGAGGGCAGCAAGCAGCCAGGCCGTTGGTAAAGACCTTCTGGGGAAAACAAGGGCAAGGTTGGCTGGCCGCATCGGCGATTTCCTGTTAAAAAGCGTCCCCATACCGGAAACGTCCGGAGAGGCGGGAAAACACGATCAACCTTTGCGCCGTCCTCTCCGCATAGCCGACAGATGGGCTGCTGCATCTGCGATTTCATTGTATCATGCGATAACGGCGGTGTCAACGACTCTGATACGGTCACTAACATAAGGTGAGGCAGAGTCTATTTTGCCATTTTTCCGTTCGGATGCTAGAATCGGTATAGCCCCGCGCGCATCATTCAGGAGAAGGCGACGATGCGCATCCGTCCTGCTGAGCTGGCAGACCTCAATGCCTGCATCCTGTTAGATGGTTCGTACCAGACAGACCACGTCTGGCAGATGGAACAACGAGAACAGGATGGTGAGATAAGCATATCTTTCCGACAAGTGGCCCTGCCGCGTGTGGTGACCGTGGCCTATCCGGCTGTGGATGCTGCCCTGGTCACCCATTGGCAACGGGGCGATTGTGTGCTGGTGGCAGAGTTGGATAACGAGGTGCTTGGCTTTTGGGATATGAGCGCGCTGACCGATCAGGGGTTGGGGTGGGTACATCATCTGGTCGTCGCGCGGGCCTATCGTCGGCGCGGCATCGGCTCGGCGTTGCTCCGGCATGGCGCGCGCTGGGCGCAGGCCAACGGCCTGGAACGCATGATGTTTGTGATACAAAGCAAGAACTATCCCGCCATTTGCTTCTGCCAGAAGTTCGGCTTTGAGTTTTGCGGTTTCAGCGACCGTTACTTTGGCAATCAAGATATTGCCCTTCTATTTGGGCGTGATTTGCACACCCATGCGCGACCGTGACGGTGGGGAACGATGGTGGCTTCGGTATCGTCCATCTTATGACAAGGCGTTCCCCTGTCTGATGAGGTATGACTCAAACCTTCGTGTTTGACTGGGCTCTTCTTCTCTCCTTCGGCAACCTGGTCCTGTCGTCGGCGCTTGCCATATTGGCGTTGTCGCTGTTAGCCTATATTCTGGCCTATAACTTCCACAGTGGCGTGGCCCTTGCCTTTTGCGCGCTTTTGGCCTGCGTTTTGATCGTCTATAGTAGTGATATTTTGGAGGCGCGGGTCGGCACCATAGCGGCCAGTGAAAACTGGCTTCGTTTCCAGTGGCTAGGGCTCGCCTTCGTTCCGGCTGCCTATCTTCACCTTGCCAGTGAGGTGCTCCGTACCACCAATTTACGCCCGCGCTGGTGGCGCGTAGCCATCGTGGGCTCTTACATCATGGGCGCGATACTTTGCGTCCTGGCCATAGGTACCGATCTGATCGTGCGCGACGGCTTCTATGAACCGCCCATCAGCCGACTTACGGCAGGCCCTCTTCTCTGGCTCTTCGCCCTTTATTACGCCTTTACCGCCCTTTACGGAGTTTACAACATCTATCGGGCACGTCAGCGGGCGCTGACGCCGACTCTGCGCCGCCGCATGACCTATCTGACATTGGCCTTCGTCGGCCCGGCGGTCGGCGTTTTTCCCTATCTGGCGACCACCACCATGTCGGGCCGTATCCTGGCGGGCGTCGTCCTCACCCTCTCCCTGATAGGCAATATGGCCGTGGCCGTCACCTTGGTCGTCATGGCTTACACCATCGCCTACTACGGCGCGCTGACACCCGATCGGGTCATTCGTCATCGCCTCATACATTATCTGTTGCGTGGGCCGCTGGTTGCTGCGTCGGTGGTCGTCCTCATACTCAGCGTGCCGAAGATAGAGCAGATTCTGGGCTTGCCACGCGATACGGTGGTGTTATTCACCGTCGTTCTTGCCATCGTGTTGCTGGAACTGGGGGTCAATCTCGCGAAGCCTTACATTGATCGTATCATCTATTGGCAGGATCAGGCGGAAGTTGCCTGGATTCAGGAGCTGGATGAACGGCTTCTCACCACTACCGACTTGCAGCAATTTCTTAGCAACGTGCTCGTGGCGATCTGCGAAACCCTGCGCGTGCCCAATGCGTTCATTGCCGGCCCTGCCGGGGCCGAAGGAACAAAGGTGGAAGTATCATCCGGCTCAGGCGCGCCGCCGCAGGGAGGGCTGGTGCGATGGCTACAACAGGTGCATGAGGAGAGCGGGCGCAACGAAACCCTCGGCTTCACTTCTGTGGACGGCTATTGGCTCCGCCCCCTGCGGGATCGCGAGGGCGAGCATGTGTTGGGCGTCCTGGCGGTCACGGCCCGCACGCCGGAGGTAACCTTGACAGCCGGCGAAAAGGAGGTGTTGGTGGCCCTGATTGAACAGGCGGAGCTTGCTCTGGAGGACCGTCGCCTGCAACAGAGCGTTTTTGCTTCTCTGAATCGCATCATGCCGGAGATTGAGCGATTCCAGCAGTTGGGCAGCGCTATTGCCTATCGGGAGCCGATGGTACCCCTTCCGGCCCCCAGGCCCGGTAGCCCCCTGACCGACCCCAACTTCGAACGGTGGGTCAAAGAGGCCTTAAGCCATTACTGGGGCGGGCCAAAGTTAACGCGCAGCCCCCTCCTGCACCTGGAAGTGGTACGAGAGGCATTGGCACGAGAGGGGGGGAACCCGGCGCGTGCGCTGCGCGCGGTGCTGAACTCGGCCATAGAGCGGCTACGGCCAGAGGGCGCGCGGCAGATGGCAGCCTCGGATTGGGTCCTCTACAATATCCTGGAACTCAAGTTCATTCAAGGGAAGCGAGTGCGTGAGATCGCCGACAGGCTGGCGATGAGCGAGTCGGACCTCTATCGCAAGCAACGCGTCGCCATTGAAGAGGTTGCGCGCGCGCTGGCCGAGATGGAGGCCTTGCGGCCGGCGAACGAACGCGCAGCATCTCCCCTGCTTGACGGATCAACGGAGGTAAAAGGCTCAGACCCTGTTGAAAGCAAGGAGCGGAATGACTAAACAAACACCGCAGCATCCCCAAGGCGACCTGACGTTCGCCCTGGCCGCTCTGGCCGTATTCCTGATCTTTGCCGCGATAGGCATGGCGTTGGGTGGGCTCGTCATCCTAACGCAGCAGGAGACACCGACCGCGAGCCTGACCCGCGTCGCTTACGTGCCCGACGTCAGCACGGGCAAGGTCACGCTACAGGCCGCCCCATCGGTCACCTTCACTGCCCCATCTATCAGCGACAAGTCTGTGGCGACCGCCACTGCTGGCACAAGCAAATCTTCTATGCCTTCCACGCCACCGCCCGCTTCTCCCACCCCTAATCCGGCTGCGCCCACTGCGGGAGCGACTGCAACTCGCATCGCCCCGACAGCAACGCCGCAGCCCACGAATACGCCGAAGCCTGTCGCAGTCATCAACGCCCAAATGGCTTCCCCTGATTTCGGCGCGCAGGCCTTCCTTTGGTGGCGACCCGAGATCGCCGACCGCGATCTCAGATTGATGAAAGAATACGGCTTCTCGTGGGTCAGACAGACTTTTGCCTGGGAGGACATAGAGGGGCAAGGCAAAGGAAAGTTTGATTGGACGAACGCCGACCGCGTGGTCCAGCAGGTGAACGATCACGGCCTGAAACTCCTGGCGCGTCTCAGCACAGACCCGGAGAACGGCATGACCAAGCGTTGGGCCGGAGGGCCGCCGGCCAATGCCAAGCACTTTGCCGATTTCGCCGGGGCGGTGGCGAAACGCTATTGTGGCAGGATACAGGCTTACCAGGTATGGAACGAGCCGAACCTGACCCGTGAATGGGGAGGGCGTCCCCCGAACCCGGCGGAGTATGCGGGTTTCCTGCGCACCGCCTACGCGGCCATCAAAGCCGCCTGCCCTTCGGCTATCGTCATCAGCGCAGGCATGGCCCCCACCGAACGGAATGAGCCGACCATATCTTACCCCGACACCGCCTTCTACGAGGGTATGTACAAGGCGATGAAGGGCAACAGTAACGGCTACTTTGACGTGTTAGGCGCCCACGCGGCAGGCTTTGCCGCGCCGCCGGAATTGGACCCGGCAGAGGCGGCAGCGCAGAAGAAATACGGCGGTTATCGGTTCTTCAGTTTTCGCCATCTGGAGGACATCCGGGCCATTATGGTGCGCTATGGCGATGCCAATAAGCGTGTCGCCGTCCTGGAGTTCGGCTGGACCTTTGACCGGGTGAATCCGGACTACAAGTGGCACGGCGCGGATGCAGGGATAGACGAATACGCGCAGGGATGCTTCATCGTGCGGGCTTACGATTGGGCCAGGAACAACTGGCAGCCGTGGATCGGCCTCATGAGCGTTTTGACGATGCCCAACCTGGATTGGATTGAGAACGGCAAAGACCCACAGAAGGAAGAGCAATATTGGTGGGCCATCATGGAACCGAGCCGCATAGATGAACTACATCTGAGGCCTGCCATCGTCATGATCAAGAATTACGTGCAAAGCGGCATCATTGAAGACCGTTGCAAGACGAGATAGAAGAGGGCATTACCTTCTTCGCTGCCAATCCACGAAATGGCAGTTGAGGTTCTCGTTGGGTGGACGCTTATGCACAATCTCTACGCGCGGGCTATCAGGATGGCCTGCCGAGTCCAGGATCACCAGGTAGAACTTGCGAGGTGGGCCGAATATCGGGAAGTCGTACTTGCCCAGGTCCACCTGCTCACCCTTTGAGACGGCGAAGGACTCGTTTCCGTATTCATCCAGCAACCAGAGGCGAATCCCAGGGAGAGGGTTCCCCTGCCGATCAAACACCCTGCCCCGGATGGAATCGCCCGGGCAGTCGCCCCCCGCGGGCTTGTGAGTCACCTGCCCTAACACCACGAAACCGAAGTCGTCCATCGGCGTCGCCGTGGGAATCGTGACGGTTCCGGTCACCACCGTTGTCTCGCCGGGCGTAGGCTGGGGCGAAGGATTAGGCGTAGGGAACGGCGTGACGGGTGTCGCCGTAGGAATGGCGGGTGTGGTGATCACAACAGGCGTGTTGGTAGGGCGGCGCGTCGGCGTGGCGGTAGGTCTGGCTATCGGCGTGAACGCCTCGGCGGTGGGGAGAGGGGGCAACGGCGTCCACTCAGGGCCGGATGTCGGCACGCGCGCGTTGCCCATGATGAAGCGGATTCCCAGATAAGCGCCACCGCACCCCATCAGTATCACGATCAGAAAAGCCACAGCATAGGCTCTACCTTGCATGGCCCCTCACACAGCCCAAAGTGGTTTGGTAAAAGACTTGCGCAATAGGCCGTTCGCGGTTATAATTTGATTACGTGGGCGAGTAGCTCAGTCGGTCAGAGCGCACGGTTCACATCCGTGAGGTCAGGGGTTCAAGACCCTTCTCGCCCACTCATTTTGCCCATTATACACCAAACGGATAAGCCGTACAACGCACCGGTCTGAAATTCGGACATGAGTGCGGACACCCGCCGGAAAACAACCTTGAAATGTCACCTGGGCCGGTTTGCCCAGGCAGAGAGCCTGTGGGTGTTTCCCCAAGACCCCTCTTCTCCCCCTCCCCCC
>FWPU01001022.1_pt1 | contig 87172 bp, 67 predicted proteins | sample 2228361 | NCBI WGS metagenome assembly FWPU01 (sample SAMEA103939777, study PRJEB20133) | metagenome
AGCGTCGCGTCCCTCGTTCCCACGCTCCCGCGTGGGAACGCCCCCCACGCCGCGCCGCGGCCCTCCCCGCGCCCCACCTCCGGCGCAGAGCGTCCCCCAGCCGCCGCGCCGACGCAGGAGCGCCGGCGCGAGCAAAAGTCCAGGAGCGCCCCCCACGCCGCGCCGCGGCCCTCACCGTCTCGGCTCCAGCTCCACCAGCATCCACCCCAGCGGCATGGCTGGCGTCTCGCGACGCTCGCCGTTGGGGCCGCGCTCCACCCGAACCGCCACCCGCCGGCTCCTGGGGAAGGGATCCCCCACCTTGCGCTTGCCGCGCGCCAGACGATAATCGCCGATGATGCGCTCCATGAAGGAAGGATGCTTCTCAAAGTGCAACCCCAACGTCTTGGCCCCCCAGCCGGCGCCCCACCCCACCTGCACCAGGAAGCGGTTGTTGGCCAGCTTCGCCCCCTGCAACCCTCGGTAGAACTCGGCCAGGCGCGCCGCGCCGGGGATCGCCTCAAACCAGCTCAGCTCGCGCTGGATGCGCTGCGTGGCATACGCTCGCATGATCTCCGCCAGCCGCTTGAACCAGTCCTCCCCTGGCAGGTTGAGCCGGGCCTCGCGCGCCCACGCCGAAAAAAGGGCCTCATCGACCTTCAAGGTTAGCTCGAAGACCGTGTCAGGGCGGACGGCTTCTAGCTCGATGGGCGACCCCAGGCCGCCGCCGCGACCGAGGACGCGCGCGTTGACGAGCATCAGGCGATCAGCCCCCGCCGGCTGGCTGTCGCTGACCTGGAGGGCGCGCAGGACGTCATGGTTGGGATTCGGCCCAAACAGCATGTGCTCATACGGCTGAGCCGCCCACTCGCGCCGCCGTCCCAGGTCGTTGACCTGCGGCGTCAGGCTGCGCTGGCGCCAGGCATACCACGCCAGCCCGGTGCGCAACGCCCCCTTCAGGCTCGACCCCGGCAGGTAAGGCCGATCATACACATCCTTGAGCTGTTCGCGCAACTGTGCGCCCGGCGCCTGCGAGCGCGGCGTCCCCTGGACCACATAGCGAAAGTAGCCGGTCTCGACGCGAAAATCGGCTGGCGGCTTGAGCAGGGTCGCTGGCTTGAGGGCGGCCAGCTTGCTCGCCAGCACGACATCGTCGGCGTCCTGGGCGTCCAGCAGCGCCGCCTCGTTGATGCGCCAGGTCCGGCCGTTGAAGATGGCGTAATCATACTCGTGCAGCAGCTCGCGCCCATTGCCAATGTGCAACGGCGTGAGCAAGGTGGCTTTCACTCGATAGAGGACATAGTCAGACACGGGCGCCCTCCTTTCCAGGCCGCGTCGGCGTCGGGCTTTGGATCGCCAGGGCCAGGCCGTACCGGTAGACGGGGTGCGACAGGTCACCAGCGGCGTGGCGATAGCGCGGGCGCACGTCCACCACATCGCCAGCCGGGTCGCTGGCCGCGCGGATCAGGCTGCCCTCGCCGACCAGGAGCAGCCGCCGTCGCCGCTGGTCGCCGCCCTCCAGCGAGCGCACCCAGCCGCCGATCATCGTCAGGACGTAGGCGGCCCCTTCGCCCGCCAGCGCCTCCGGCAGCTCGCTGGGACGTGGATGATAGCGACTGAGCAACCAGGCCGGCTGGTCGGGCCGCGGATCGGGCAGCGTCGCCGCCGCCCCCTCGCGCCAGACGAAAGCGCCGTAGCCCGCTGAGCGCTCGCCGCCCAGCCCATCTCCTTCCAGGACGCCCAGCGCCCGGGCGAAGGCCGCGCGGAACGTCGGACCGCCCGGCGCCACGGGAGCGTCCGGCCGCCGCCAGGAGACGCCGAACCATAGCCCGCACCCTTCGGCGAAGCGGACGCGCCCCGCGTGGTAGATGATCGAGCTGGCGCTGACGCGATCCACCGTCACCCGCGGCGTGCGCTCGCTGGCCCAGACCTGCAGGCTGCGCAGCGCATGGCGGCGGCCTTCGGCGCGCCGGAATCCCTCGGCCAGGAGCGGCGCCTCCTCAGCGGACAGCCACAGCGCGCCCCCTTGCAGGCACAGCCCCGCGCCCGCCTCAGCGCCCCCTTCTTCGGGGAAGAGAGCAGCGTCGAGCGCCTCGCCGCCCAAGACGCGACGGACCAGCCCTTCCGAGAGGTAGCGCACCCCCCTGATCTCCTTGCCGCGCTGGCGCGCCGTCCGCGCGCTCACCAGGCGCGTCAGATCGACCGGCATGGGATAGAAGCGCACCTCGCCGCAGAAGGGGAAGGCCGACGTCAAGAGGAAAGGCGGATCCGCAGGGTCGCTCACGGAGGGCGCCGCCAGCGCGTCCACATCCCCGCCGGCGCGCCGCCAGGCGTCGAGCAACGCCGCGAACAGCGTGTCGGAGGGGATATGGGCGGCAGCCTCTTCCAGGTTGATTCCCAGCGCGCCCAGATGCAGCCCACCGGGGAAACTCAACAGATAAGGAGTGAACGTGGGCATCAGCCCCTCCCCGGCTCACGCCGCGAGCAAGGCTTGGCGCAGCCTGTCTTGAATGGTGGGCAACTCCGCCGCCAGGGCAGCCAGATCGCCATATTCGCCGATCGTCTTCGGCTCGCCCAGGGCCGGGCCGCCGCCGCGCGCCCGGACGCGGATGGCGTGCAGACGCACCTTGCCCGAGCCGCGCGCGCCCAGCCCGCCCAGATAATCGTCCTCCAGCAATTGCAGCCCTTCCACCACCACGCGCAGCCGTTCGATGTCGCGGCCGGCGTCGCAGCCATCGCCATCGTAGATGCTATAGATCAGCTCGGCCGGGCCGAAGACCGCGCCCGCCGGCACGCGCTCCATCTGGCGGGGGTTGGCCGCCGAGGTGACGCGGTCGATCGAGACCTCTGTCTTGACCTCGGTGAAGGGGAGGTCGGTGCGGGCGATCCGCTCCAGCTCTGTGGCGCTCTCGGAGGTCAGCGGCGTATCGCGCACCACCAGGCGCGTGGGCGTGGCGAAGTCGCGCTCGCCGGGCACGCCGAACACCTGGCAGACGTCGCAGTCGGGGTAGGCTTCCGCCTCGGTGCACGAGTGGATATAGCCCTGGCCGATGCGCTGGTTCTGGCGCAGCCCGCGGTACTTCTCGAGCAGGCTGCGCGTCTTGCCGCGCAGGGACGAGCCTGGGATGTAGGGGCGGTTGGTGAGCTTATCGCGGATCACCGTCTTGTCCACGCCGCCGATCTCGATGCCGGTCTCAGAGCCGCCGATGTGCAGGCCGGTCACAGCCTCGATATGGAAGGTCAAAAAGACACGCCCTTTCAATGTGATCTGCTTCGCCATGGGGATAGACTCCTTTGCCTGAAGCGTTCGTCTGCTTTCCCTGCATCAGCCCGGAAAAGCGCAAGGATCGGGGCTGTCGCTGCCCGTCGTCGGGCAAACATACGCCCCTGCGATTCAGTTGCCGCCGTGCGCCTTGTGATAGGCCAGGATGGCCTCGAAGAACTCGACGAAGCGCCGGAAGTGAGCATCCTGGCGGCGGTCGTCCGTCTCGGCGATCACCTCGTTGACGGCAGCGTCGAGCACCTGGACCAGTTCCCGGACGCCTCGGCTGCGCTCCTTTTGGGCGCGATAAGCCATTTTCGGCTTGAGCAGAATCAACCGGCGCGCCGCTCTCTGCCGTCCAACCCCGCCCATGCTCCACTGCGCCTGGATCTGGCGCACTTCGCCGAACAATGCACGGATCTGACTGGTGGTGAGCTTCCCATCGCCGGAGGCCAACGATTGCCCCACCTTCTCAGCCGATTCAATCAGCAGTTGGGCGCGATCGGGATCAGTGATGATCGCGCGCACATCCAATGATGTAGCAACGTTAGTTGCCGTCGCCTGAGGCGCTCGCGCCGGTTGAGTTTGCGGCCGACCAGGGCGCCCTGAAGATGATGCGAATCCCATAGAATCCTCCCCTCCTTTGATGAATCAATCCCCCGCTCGCGGCAGGTCCCAGTCCCAGTTCGCGGCGGGTCCAGCTCTCCAGTTCGCGGCGGGCCTCCCGACCCGCGGCCCCCCGCCGCAGCACCGGCCGGTCAGGAGACCGGCCAGGAACCCCCAACCACCTCCCCCGCGAAACTATCTTCCACGCCGTAGCGCCAGCTCCGCCCAGCGCGCCGCCAGGCCGATCCATTCGATGCTGCGGAAGCCATCAACCTTCAGCCGGTCGCGCAGGCGCTCGATCTCCGCCTGAACCTGCGGCTGGCCCTTGCGCTGATCGGCCATGCGGCTGAGCTGATAGAAGCTCTGCCACATCCATGGCCCCCATAGCCCCTGCTCCTCGCCCAGCCGATTGCGATCCAGTCCGGCCTCCCGCCGCGCCTGCGCCGCCGCCCGATACCGCTCATGAAACACGATGAGATGCTGCAGCAGCGCGCGCGAGGCGCTTGCGTCCCGCTGCCCGGGCTCACCCACCAGGCCCTTGAGCCAGTGCATCAGCGCATGGGCGGTGTCCATCCCGACCTGTGCGCACTCCTCCAACCCGAAACGCTCCCAGGGCAGCGCCGTCCTCAGGAAGCAGACGGCGTCCTTGCGCCGCACCCGCCCGTTGCTGCGCCGCCGCACCCCTTTCGCCTGCCGCTCCGCCTCGCGCGCGTCGAGCGCCGCCTGCGCCAGAGGGTACTTGCCGCCGACCAGCGCGATGCCTGCGCTAGCGTGGATGCCCGGATGCCCCGCCGCGTACCAGGTCAGATCCGCGCGCACCCGCCGCGCCAGCTCCACCACCGCGTCCCACGCCCCAACGAAGAACAGGTCGTCGCCGCCCGAGTAGATGGAGTACAGCCGCTCGCCCCGCTCATCCTGACGATTGAGCTCCTCGGCCAGGCGCCCGACCCATCCCTCGAAGAAGAGGCTGAGGGCGAAGCTCAGGGTGGCCACGCGCGAGAGGGTGGCTTGCTGCCCCAGCCCCGTCGAGAACAACCGGCCAGCGTCGTCCACGTCCATGAGCAGCACGCCCAGCCGCGGGATGCCCTCCGCCTGCGCCTCCAACGCCTCGAACGGCTTGACCGAGCCGGCGGCTGGCAGCCCCCGCATCCCTTCCCGCCTCAGCTTGACGATCTCCCGCTCCGTGATCACAGGGGTCGCGTTGACGAGGAAGCGCCGCCCCACCCGCAACAGCCGCGCGGCCCTCGCCTTCTCCAGCGCCTCATCGTCCAGCGCCAGGACCAGGCGTCGCCCCATCTCGGCCAGCTCCTGCGCCTGCAATGCCTCCCTCACGTCCACGCGCATCCCGAACGCCGCGAGCGCTTCCTCCCACCCTCCAGGCTCCGCCGCAGAAATGGCGACAGCGGGCGCCGGCTCGATCTCCTCCAGCACCAGATAGCGGGCCTGCCGCAGTCTCTTCCCCAACTCCTCGTAGGCGAGGCACGGCGGGCATTTGCGCACCCCTTCCTCGTCGCTGTCCTCGCGGATGACCCTCGTCGCGCTGTGTTCGGCCCCGCACACCTGGCACTGCTGCTCCTCATTGCCGCCGCTCCCCTGGGGGGCAAACAGGGCGCTCAGGTCCGCCCCCAGCTCGGCGAAGCGCTGCTGCTTGGCGCGCTGCAATTCGTCCAGCAGGCGCTCCCAGGCCGGGCCGATCCGGCCGGCGAAGAAGTCGCGCGCCTGCAGGGGGACGGCGCGCAAGGCCAGGTAGAGGCTGCCCTGGTGCTGCCCCCACAGGGTGCGGCTGATCGCGCCGCCCAATGTCGTCAGCCGCTGCCGATCGCCGGGCCGCGCCAGCAGGTAGAAATTGCCCCCGCCCGCGTAGACCAGGTTGACGATCGGCAGATCCAGCTCGCGCAGGATGTAGCGGGCGATCGCCTCGGCCAGCAGTTGCAGATAGAACGACCGGCCGCGCAGGGCGCTGGTCGCGCCGCGCGCGGTGATCCGGTAGATGAACTCCTGCACGCCGCTGACGTCGCCTCCCACCAGCAGGCAGACCTCATCGTCGGCGTCCTGGGGCGCGCGGGCCAGCGCCTCCCACCGCGCGTCGGAGAGATCGCTCTCCGCCAGGACAGCCGCCAGCGCCGCGGTCATGCGCAAGTGGTCGAAGAGGCTAACGTCCGGCCGCGCCCTGTAGTAGGCCGACGGCGCGCACCACAGGTAGCGTTGCATGAGCAGCAACAGGCTCTCGAGGAAGGCGGGCAGATCCGGCGCCTGGCGATGGGCGTCGCGCAGGTCCTCCGCCTCGCGGCGGAAGGCATCCCACAGCGCGGCATAAGCGCGGCGCGTCTGCTCGTCGTCCTTCTGCTGCGCGCCGGGGCGCAGGACATCCGCGTCGATGCGCAAAGGGGCCAGCGGCAAGTAAAGAGGCTGCGGCGCGTCCTGGTCATCCGCCCTCAGCGAGCAGAAGATCGAGAGCAATTGCTGCGGCTGCGCCGCGCGCGGGTCCGCGGCGTCGGTGGGGTCGGCGCGCTCGCCCGCCGAGAGATGGTCCGCCAACGCGATCACCTGCTCCTGTCGACTGTTGGGGCGATGATGGTTGCCCGCCAGGTTCTTGACCTGAGCGCGCCACGGCTCCGGCGCGCAGCGGTCCACGAAATCCGCCGTCAACAGGGCGTGGAAATAGCCGAAGTCGCGCCGCGCCTCGTCATCCCAAATGCGGCTGCCGCGCTCCCCCGCGCGCACGGCGACCTTGCCGATGTCGTGGAGGAGGCCAGCCAACGCTGACCGGTAGACATGTTCGTTCACACTCACCTCCGGAGCAACACGTCGCTCTGGTCCATACGCCGATCGTCCCTGATCCCAAGCGGATCCCTGATCAAGATAACCGCTTCTGGCCCGACTGGCATCAGCGAATCTATTGAATCATGTCAGCACAACTGTTGATCGCGCGGCGCGCCGCGCGCCCCACGCCGCGTCCTCAAAGGGAGATCAAGATCACCGGGCAGTTAGTCCAGTTTCAGTCAATAGGGGAAATTGGACGCCCGTACGTTTGACGCCGAGCGCGGCCAGGCCGTTCTCGATGAGCTTCTCGACCTGATCCCGCATCGCCTGGTAATCGGCCTGGCCCAACGGCCGCGTGCCGTGCGCCAGGATCGAGTAGTTGCGCTTCTCAAGGGCAGCCTGCAGGGACGCCCGGACCTGCCCCCAGGACTCGCCGTACACCCGCCCCAGGGGATCGCCCAGCCTGGCCAGCAGCACGAACGCCTCGACGAGGCCGAGCTGCACTTTGCCTGGCTTGCCCGATCCCTGGGCGGGCCTGCGCATCGCCTCGTAGTCAGCGCGCAACGGCTCGGGCAGCAGGTCGACCTGGATGTCGCTGGCGTCCAGGGAAGGCTCGCGCTGTTTGAGCCTGATCTGGGCCATCCACTCCAGGGCGCGATAGAGCCGCGCGACCGCGTCGTCGTAGCGGCCGCGGGCGGCCCGCCGTTCGGCGTTCAGCAGCAGATCGAAGACCGGCTCGTAGCCGCTGCCCCTGGTCTTGCCGGCCAGGACCTTCAGAAAGACCCACCACTGAGGCGCAAGCTGCGCCTGGAACGGCTCCAGCAGATGGTAGGCCCGCTCGTGGTCGAAACGGTCCCAGGCGTCGAAGCCGCGGCTCAGCGCTACCCATTCCCGGATGGTGCGCTCCACCTCAGGACTTACCGACGCCATGCGCAACGCCCCCTCCAGCAGCTCGCCAGCGGCGGCGAAGGCGTAGCCGTTGAACAACCGCATCCCTTCGGCCATATACTGGCGCACGCGCACCTCCCAGGTGTTGACCAGGCTGGCCATCTCCGTGCCGTCGACCACCTTGACCAGGTCCGTCCGCGTCCCCTTGACCAGCGAAAGCTCCCAGCCCATCTCCAGGGCGGCCAGGACCAGCGCGGCCGACATTGTCTTGGTGCCTCCCGTGTAGTCCGCGACCTGCCGCCGGTCAGGATACCTGGCGGCCAGCTCGGCCAGCCCCTTGCGGGTCGCGGCATAGCAGCGCGTCAGGTCGTCCGGCTCGTCGATCTCCACGATCGTGTAGCGGCCTTCTGACAGGCCGGTTTGGGCCAGGATGCTGACATTTTCCCGGCACACTTTGCCCAAGCCGTCGATGGTAGAGCGGCTCCCCCGGGGGCCGGAGGAGGCGAAGAACAGCACATGGTCTGGATTGTGGTCGCGGATAGCGGTGACTACAGGCTCACAGCTTCCGCCGACTGTGACCGCGAGCAGCAGGGGTCTCATGATCTCCTCGCTCCTTCTTATGAAGCCTCCGGGCCTTTCGGTCGCCTCCTCCTTGAGCGTTGTTGGCGAAATTCACCGCAGAGGCGCTGAGGCCGCAGGGTCTCTCTGTGTAGGTCTCACGTTACTCTGCAGCGCAAGAATGGCTCATCAACACTTGACAGGGAGGCTAACGGCGGCCGCCGGGCGATGCACAATTTTCCTTCATGATAGCGCATCTGCGCGTCGCCGTCGTCAGCATTTGTGCTGACTGGCGTCGGCAGAACTGCTGATCCGGCCAGCGCGTCCTGGCCCAGAGAGGGGACGCTTCTGTAGTCTACAAGGAATTCGCGCGCGCGCAGATAAACCTGACGTAAAACTGAAAGGGCCTTGCCAAGCCCCGCTCCCACGCTCCCGCGTGGGAGCGCCCCTCCACGCCGCTCCGCGGCCCCTCGCCGGATCAGACACCCCTCCTCGGACGCAGAGCGTCGCTCCAGCCGCGCCGACGCAGGAGCGCCAGCGCGAGACCCTCCCTCCCACGACGGCGCGCGATCTCGATACGGCCCTGCTCGATCACTCCCAGCGCAGCGCCCACCCAGCACGGGCCTACTCGATCGGCGCGCCCGCTGGTCGAGTAGGGCTGCGCTGACGAGCGTCGCTTGCCACCTTGCTCCCCCATGCGTTACACTCGCTCCACAAACTAAAGAGGAACGCGCCCGCCCGCGATCATGGCGCGACGCGATCCCCTTATCGGAGGATTCCCCGTTGACGACACCCTCTCCCTTGCCTGCTGATGCCCTGCGCCGTCGCTGCGACCCAGCCACCTGGCCGTTCATAACCACCGCCGACCTCCCCGACCTCGACGATGTCATCGGCCAGCCGCGCGCCGTCGATGCCATCCGCTTCGGGGTCGACATCCACCACAAAGGGTACAATATCTTCGCCCTCGGCCCATCGGGCGTCGGCAAACACTCTCTGCTCACCCACGTCTTCGAGCAACAGGCGGTCGCCAAACCCGCCGCGGCCGACCTTTGTTACGTCCACAACTTCGCGCAGCCCCATCGCCCGCGCGCCCTCCTTCTGCCGCCGGGGACTGCTGTGCGCCTGCGCGACGATCTGCGCCGCCTGATCGACGACGCGCGCGCCCTCCTCGCCGCCGCCTTCGAGAGCGAGGACTACCGCGCGCGCCAGGAAGCCCTCGCCGATGAGGTCAAGGCCGCGCAGGAGCGCGCCCTCGCCGAGCTGCAGGAACGCGCCCAGCCGCACGGCCTCGCCCTGGCGCGCTCCGAAGACGGTCTCGCCATCGTCCCCGTCCGCGATGGCGAGGTCATCCCGCCCGAGGAGTTCCACAAGCTGCCAGAGGAGGAACAACGCCGCCTCGAGGAGGCCATGGAGGTCCTTCAGGAGGACCTCGAAAAGATCCTCTATCAGACGCCGCGCTGGGAACGCGAGCTACGCGAGCGCGCCCGCGCCCTCGGCCGCGAGGTCGCGGCGCATACCATCGCCCCCCTCTTCGAGGAGCTACAGCGCGCCTACGCCCCCCTTGCCAACGTCCTCGACTATCTGGGCGCCGTCCGCAACGACATCGTCGAGAACTTCCGCGACCTGCTGCCCGCCGAGCCAGCGCCCGCCGCAAGCGAGGACGACGCGTCGCTCGCCCCGAGTCCCGACGCGCCGATCGCCCGACGCTACCAGATCAACATCCTCGTCGATAACAGCGCCGCGCACGGCGCTCCCGTCATCTACGAGGACAATCCCACCTACGCCAACCTGGTCGGCCGCGTCGAGCATATCGCTCAGATGGGCGCCCTCGTCACCGATTTCACGCTGATCAAGCCCGGCGCGCTGCATCGCGCCAACGGCGGCTATCTCATCCTCGACGCCCGCAAGCTCCTTCAGCAGCCTTTCGCCTGGGAGGGGCTGAAGCGCGCTCTGCAATCGCGCCAGATCCGCATCGAGACCCCCGACCAGATGACCAGCCTGGTCAGCACGGTCACCCTCGAGCCGGAGCCGATCCCCCTCGACATCAAGGTCGCCATCACCGGCGACCGCGACCTGCACTATCTGCTCGCGGACGCCGATCCCGACTTCAGCGAGCTGTTCAAGGTGTTCGCCGACTTCAGCGCCGAGATGGATCGCGATCCCCAGACCGAGCTGCTCTACGCGCAGTTGATCGCCACGCATGCGCGGCGCGAGGGTTTGCTCCCCCTCGACCGCGCCGCCGTGGCGCGCGTCATCGAGCACGGTGCGCGCCTGGCCGAAGACGCCGCCAAACTGACAGCTCAGATCAGCGTGATCCTCGACCTCCTGCGCGAGGCCGATTACTGGGCGCGTCAGGCTGGCCACGACATCATCGCCAGCGACGATGTCCAGCGCGCGCTGGACGCGCAGGCCCAACGCGCCGACCGTCTGCAACAGCAGATGCGCGAGGAGATCGTGCGCGGCGCCGTCCACCTCGACATCACCGGCGCGCGCGTCGGCCAGGTCAACGGCCTGTCGGTGATCCAGATCGGCAACTACAGCTTCGGCCACCCCAGCCGCATCACCGCCAACGTCTGGCTGGGCAAAGGGGAAGTCGTCGACATCGAACGCGAGGTCGAGCTGGCCGGCCCCATCCATTCTAAAGGGGTGCTGATCCTCAGCAGCTTCCTGGGCGCTCGCTACGCGCAAGACAGGCCCCTCTCGCTTTCGGCCAGCCTCGTCTTCGAGCAATCATACAGCAGCATCGAGGGCGACAGCGCCTCCTCGGCCGAACTGTACGCCCTGCTCTCGGCGCTCAGCGACGCGCCCATCCGCCAGGCGCTGGCCGTCACCGGCGCCGTCGACCAACATGGGCGCGTGCAGGCGGTGGGCGGCGTCAATCAGAAGATCGAGGGGTTCTTCGACCTGTGTCGGGCGCGCGGCCTGACCGGCGAACAGGGGGTGCTCATCCCGGCCGCCAACGTCGTCAACCTGATGGTGCGTCCCGACGTCGTCGCCGCGGTCGCCGCTGGCCAGTTCCACATCTACCCGATCGCCACGATCGACGAGGGGATCGAGGTGCTGACCGGCATCCCCGCGGGCGAACGCGGCCCCGATGGCCAGTATCCGGAGGGGAGCATCAACGCGCGCGTGGCCGCGCGCCTGGCGGAGATGGCGGAGAAGCACGAGCGAGAACGCTCTGCGGAGGAAGATGAGGACCCACCGCCCGAGGACTGCTAACCGACCTCGCTCGTCCAGGCCCCTGCTGGCGGGGCGTTTCTCTGAAGGGCCTGTCCGAAAAACGGTTCTGGCTGGTCTCCCGACCAGCCAGGGGCGCGGCCAGGAGACCGCGCCGAAACTCTTCGGATCGGCTCTAACTCGCAGCGGGCGGCGGCGCTGACAGCGTGAAGCTGAAGACGCACCCCTGCCCGGGAACCCCTTCGCTTTCGACTGCCACCTCGCCCCCCAGCTTCTCGACGATGCGACGGACGATGGACAGGCCCAGGCCATGGCCCCTGGCTCGCGCCTGGTCGAGGCGGGTGAAAGGTGTGAACAGGCGCGCCTGCTCCTCCGGCGTCAGGCCGTTGCCATTGTCGCGCACCCAGAAGCGCACCATGCCGTTGGCCTCGACGGCGGCGCCCAACTCCAGGCGCGGCGGCCGGCCGCCATATTTGAGCGCATTGCTCAGGTAGTTGACCCAGACCTCCTCGACCCACGGCGCATGTCCCCACGCCGCTGGCCACGCGTCCGGCACCACGATCTCGGCGTCGTACTCCTCGACCAGGTACGCCAGATGCTGGAAGGCCGCGTCGACGATCTCCCCCATCTCTAGCCGCTCGAACTCCACCGCCTGCTTGCGCACCTCGGCCAGCAGCAACAGCTCGTTGATGATGTTGTTCATGCGCTGCGTGTTGCGGACGATCGAGTGCAGATATTTCTCCCGTTCCTGGGCTGGCAGGTCGGCGCCGTTTCTCAGGATGTCCGCGAAGCCAGCGATCATCGCCAGTGGGTTCTTGAGGTCGTGCGCCACCGTGTGCGCGAAGGCGTCCAGGTCCTCGTTGCGCGCCTGCAGATCCTCCGTCTGTTGCCGCAACGTCTCCACGAGCCGCGCGTTGTCGATGGCGATGGCGGTCGAGGCCGCCAGCGTCTCCGCCAGGTCGCGATCCTCCAGCGTGAAGCTGCCGCTGCGCTTGTTAACTACCTCCAGCACGCCGATCACGGCGCCGCGCACGCGCAGCGGCACCGCCAGCAACGAACGGGTGCGAAACCCGATCTGGGAGTCGATCTCTCCCGAAAAGCGGGGGTCATCCTCGACGCGATCCACCACCACCCCTGTGCCCGTGCGCGCCACCCAGCCGACGATCCCCTCGCCCGGCGCCAGGCGCAGGTTGATCGGCGAACGATCCGCCCCCACCTCGAAGGCGCTGCGGCAGATCAGCCCGCCAGGGATCTCGTCATCCCAGAGCCAGATCGAGCCGCCTTCGGCGTCCAGCGCCATCGCCACCGCGTGCGACAGGCGCTCGCTGATCTGGCGCAGATCGAGGGAGGCGGTCAGCTCCTGGCCGATCTGGTTGAGCAGCGCCAGGTTGCGGTTGCGCCGACGCAACGTCTCCTCGACGGCGCGTCGTGCGGCCAGATCGCGGCCCAAAGCCTCTTCGACGCGACGGCGCTCGGTGACGTCGTGGAAGACGATGACGCGGCCGGCCACCAGTCGATCGCGGCCGCGCAAGGGCGTGCTGCGCATCTCATAGGAGCGCCGCCCCTCGCCCTCGCCCACCACGATCTCGCAGCGCGTGGCGAGATCGCTCTCCCACCACGCCGCCGCTCCCGGGTCCAGCCCCAGGAAGCCGTCGAGCGTCAGGCCAATGGGGTTCCCCCCCGATGCGGGGGCGATCCGCCGCGCGGCCGGGTTCAAATCGACGATGCGATTCTGCGCGTCGAGCACGACCACCGCGTCGTCCACGCTCTCCATCACCGCGTCGCGCGCCAGGGGAGTGATATCCAGCAACTGGTACCGGGCCATTCCCCAAAGGACCACCATCCCCCCCAGGAAGAAGCTGAAGGGGGTCGGATCCAAATGCGCCACGCGCAGGCCCAAAACATAAAGCAGGCTCCCCGCCCAGGGCAGGATCGCGCTCGCCAGGAAGACGCCCGCCTGTTTCCGGCGCACCCCCCGGCTGCGGCGATAGAAGCTGTACAGCAACCAGACGCTGATCAAGACCAACGCATAGGAGTAGAAGAGGTTCACCCAGAACCAGGGCCCAATGCGGCTCGCCCTGATGAGCGGGAACGGCGCCTCAGCATCCCACACCACTGAGCCAGCGAACAGCCCGTGCCAGGCGTTGGTCCAGATCACCATGAGGCTGACAAGCGGGGGGGTGGCCAGGAGGGCCAGGCGACGTCGGGTGAGCCAGCGATCGTGCTGGGTGTACGCGAGGATGAAGATGAACCAGAGGGTCGGCGCGGCGACGACGCCGAGGTTGCGGATATTGCCCCAGAGCGCTTGCGTCTCCCGATCGGGCGCGGCCAGCATCAACGCATAGCCGAGCACCCACTCGGTGACCGCCAGTATATAGAGGGCGAAGGCGCGCGCGCCGGGCAAGTGGCGCCGTTGCCAGACGAGCAACGCGATGACGCCCCCCATGTTCGCCGCTGAAACCAGGATCGACAGGCCCGCCGCCAGGTGCCAGTTCACACCACCCCTCCCGAGATATGAGAACGAGTTGGATGAGCGCGGGGAAGCTGGTTGCAGTCGCATAATATTTTACTCACTCGCTCTGGCGGCGCAATAATCGACCTGTCAACTGTCCTCCCAAACCGGCCAGGCCGGCGGCGTCGAGATAGTGGCTGGCTGCGGCGTCGAACAGAACGCGCGCCTGCGCAGGCATCTCCTCATCCCCTTCCCAGAGGGCGACCGCCAGCCGCAGGCGCGGCAAGGCCACGAAGGCGAAGCCCACATCTCCCACAGCGATCGGCTCACCTCCTTCCGCCCGGCAGGCCAGCGCCAGGCGCTCCGGCGCCGTCCCATACGCGCTGGCCAGGCGTTGGCCTGTGTAGCTATCGAACGCCTGATGATAGAAGCCAGCGTCCGGCAGCTCCCGAAAGCTCAACCAGCGGCCCGCCGCCGGCTCGCCGTCGGCGCGCGCCAGATAGGAGAGCAGGATCGCTGCGACATCCGGGCGCGCTGTCTGCCCGGCAGCATCCTGTACGGTCAGCGTCGGCCAGACGACCGTGTACGTCTTGCCCCAATAGACGATCGTCAGACGCTGCTGCGTTGCCTCCCAGCGGGCGCCCGCGCGTGCAGCCACCTCGCCGCCCTGGCGAGCGCGCAGCTCGGCTCGCAGCGTCTCCCCACGCGCGGCCAGGCTATCCAACCACCACTGACGGGCCGTCGCGATCCGTGCCTCCTGGCTCATTGCGGGCGCGCTCCCATAGGATCAGGAACCACCGTAGCACAAGCCTCCGGCTTGTAGCAGACGAACCGAGACACAAGCCGGAGCCTTGCGGCACGGACAGACCTTCATCCATTATTCCCCATATCGGTCATTGTACACAGAAAATTAAGCGCCTGTCCAAAAACCCCATCGGGGTAGGCGAATGCATTGCCTTCGCCTACCCCTCATCGTTCTCGGGCTTCTTCTCCCAGCGCACAAGGATGCGGCGAAATCCGTCTGAAGCAGCACGAGATTGGCCGTCCACGCGTCCACGAATCCTGGCACGAATTCGCGAAGGACCATTGCGACGAGGGAGACGTGCCAGCGCAGGCGGATGCTTCGTGGATTCGTGAGCGCCATTCGTGGACGGTCATCCCTCCCCTTCCTGTTTTCGCTACCGAATTCAGATGGACCTCAAGTTTGCAGGAACCCGCTTGGTTGTGGACGACTGTCGCCAGGCTGTCGATCACACAGGGTAGGGTCGCTCGCCGCGTCCAGGAACCTATCCGAAAAGTCTCGGCGCGGTCTCCCGACCGTGCCCCTGGCTGGTCAGGAGACCAACCAGAACCGTTTTTCGGATAGGCTGCAAGGAGAATACCTTGAAAATCTTTCTTGACATAGCAGATTTTCAAGGTATAATGACGGCATGATCTATCCACGGCCGCAGTTGCAACAAGCCATCGAGCGTGCGCTGGCGCGCAGCCGGGTCGTCGCCCTGATCGGCCCTCGCCAGTGCGGCAAGACAACCCTGGCCCGCCAGTTTGTCCCCGTTGACTCGCTCAACTACTTCGATCTGGAAGACCCCGTCAGCCTGGCCCGGCTTGACCAGCCCATGACTGCTCTGCAAGGCTTGAGTGGCCTCGTAGTGATCGATGAGATCCAACGTCGGCCCGATCTCTTCCAGATATTGCGTGTGCTTTGCGATCGTACACCTTTGCCAGCGCGTTTCCTGATCCTGGGCAGCGCTTCACCCGAGATGTTGCATCAATCGTCCGAAACGTTGGCGGGACGGCTGGAGATCATCCGCATGGCCGGTTTCAGCCTGGCCGAGGTCGGCGCAGAGCAGCAAATGCAGCACTGGCTGCGTGGGGGCTTCCCCCTCTCTTTCCTGGCCGCCTCCGATGCTGATAGCCTGGCCTGGCGCCGAAACTTCATCCAAACCTTTCTGGAACGAGAGCTGCCGCAGTTGGGCGTGAGGGTTCCCACAGTCAGCATGTTTCGTTTCTGGAACATGCTGGCTCATTACCACGGCCAGCTCTGGAACGCCTCCGAGATCGCCCGCGCCCTCGACGTCCGTGAGTCCACCGCGCGTCGCTATCTTGACCTGCTGGAAGACGCCTTCATGGTGCGCCAGCTCAGGCCCTGGTTCGCCAACCTCAGCAAACGGCAGGTCAAATCGCCCAAGGTCTATTTTCGGGACACGGGGATCCTGCATCAGATGCTTGGGATACGCGAGGAACGCGATCTGTGGCTCCATCCCAAGAGTGGCGCTTCATGGGAAGGTTATGTGATCGAAGAGATCATCAAGGCAGTCGATCCGGATGAAATCTATTTTTGGGCCACGCATGCCGGCGCCGAGCTGGACCTGCTGCTGTTCGTCGAAGGACGACGCGTGGGCATTGAGTGCAAACGCGTAGATGCCCCGCGGCTCACGCCCTCCATGCGCATCGCCCTGGAGGACCTGGGGCTTGATCATCTGATCGTCTTCTATCCAGGCGTGCGCCCGTATCCCCTGGCCGATCGCGTGGTGGCGCTCCCTCTGGCGCACTTAGCGCTCGGAAACCAGGCCCTGGACATCGGCCTGCATGATCGGCCCGCATAAATGTAGCACAAGCCTCCGGCTTGTGGCAGACGAAATGTAGCACAAGCCTCCGGCTTGTGACAGGCCATCGCGCACGAGAATCGTCATCCGCGCCAGCAACGCCAGCCCTCCTCACAAAAAAATCGTGATCTAGGCCAGTCTTCATCTTGCCCAGATACCTGTTCGGCGTCATACTCGGACCAGCCATCGTGTCGCCTCCCTCTACCGTCAGAGAGCACACGATGCTCCCCCAGCGAAGGGGCTCCGCCCCACATCGTGAGACATCATCAAACCTTGTCCTGTCAGGAGGTCAGGATGTGCGAGCAGCGCCCTCTCCGCGCGTCGATCGTGACGCCGATCGTGATCTTGTTGCTGCTGCTGATCATATCGGCGGCACAGCCGGCTGGCGCCCAACCCACCGCCCTGCAGATCGTCAACGTCCAGCCCAGCGCCGACGCCGTCGGCCTGTACGAGAAGTTCGAGCTGACCTTTGACGTAACCGGCGCCGTCGCGGCCAACCCCGACTGGCCCTACGACCCGGCGCCGCCCCCCGGCGTGCCCGCAGGGGTCGGCATCTCCGTAGAGGCGCTGTTCACCCCCGACAACTGGGTCACCACCATCACCCAGCCCGGCTTCCTCTACCAGGACTACGAGCGCCGCTGCATCGGCGACAGCGCGGCCAACGACTGCCGCGACGGCGCCGAGTGGCTCTATCCGGCCGGCGAACCGGTCTGGAAGGTGCGCTTCGCGCCGCAGCAGATCGGCCCCTGGCGCTACCGCCTCCGCGCGGCCGACGCCTCCGGCACGGCCCAGAGCGCCGAGGGCGCCTTCACCGTCATCGCGCCCACCCAAGCGCACAACCACGGCTTCATCCGCATCAGCGCCGCCGCCCCCGGCTACTTCGAGTACGCCGACGGCACGCCCTTCATCGCCGCCGGCCACGGCTCCGGCTTCGACGCCCGCCGCTTCACCTACGCCGTGGACGAGGAGATGCGTCGCTTCGAGGCCCACCGCGTCAACTTCCTGCGCATCTGGCAGACCGGCAGCAGCATCTTCATGGCGCCCTGGCACCCCTGGGACTCGCACCACCTGCCCGGCGAGGGCGGCTACCTCAACCCCGCCAGCCTCTCCTACGCCCAGGCCTACGCCGACCACCTCTTCTCCCTGCGCTTGTGGGACTACTCCGATCCGGCGGTAGAGGGCCGGCGCAACCCGTGCATGTTCCAGGGCTTCACTGACAGCGTCCCGGTCAGGCCGGCCACAACGTATCAGTTGCGCGTGCGACTGCGCACCGTCGGCGTGACCGGGCCGCGCAACGCCGCCTACCCCTACGGCTTCACCGTGCGCACCGCCGGCTGGCTGGGGGATACCTGTTCCGACCCCGCCGATACCACCAGCAGCTCCACCCGCCTGCTGGACTTCGTCAACGGCGCCACCGACTGGCACGAGGTCACGGCCACCTTCACTACCGGCCCCGACCAGTACTTCCTGGATAACTTCTACCTGATCCTGGAGAACACCACCGGCGGCGACGCGTTCGTGGACGAGGTATCGCTGCGCGAGGTGGTGGGCGGTGCGGCGGCCGGGCCGGAGGTGCTGCGCAAGAACCGCTTCGCCTACCACCGCTACTTCGACCAGCGGCCCTCCTGGCGCTGGGACTACACCTTCGAGGCCGCGGCCGAGGCCGGGGTGACCATTCGGCCGGTGGTGCTGGAGAAGAACGACTGGATCGCCAACCATCTGGACGCGGCCGGCAACCCGACGGGAGGCTACTACGACCTGGACAACAACCGCTTCTATGCCGCGGCGAACACCGCGGTGCGCCGTTATCACGAGTACTTCTGGCGCTATCTCGTTGCGCGCTGGGGCTACGCGCGGTCGGTGCACTCGTGGGAGCTGCTCAACGAGGGGGATCCCTACAACGGCAACCACTACGCCATGGCCGATGCCTTCGGCCGCTTCATGCGGGCCAGCGACTCCCACGGCCACCCCGTCACCACCTCCACCTGGCACAGCTTCCCCATCGCCGAGTTCTGGGGCAACCCCGCTTACAGCGGCGTGGACTATGCTGACATCCACGAGTACGCCTGCTGCGGCAACCGCTACGCCGGCTGGGCCAACAGCATCGGCGATCCGCTGGCGCTGGAAGAACGGCCGGCCTACGTCTACGGCGGCCGCCGGGCCTCGGTGCGCATCCCCGGCAACGTGCAGTTCAACAACGCTGGCGGCACACCTCGCTCCTTAGTCATCCGCGGCGCGGGCGAGTGGGTTATCCGCTACCGCATGAAGGCCGAGAACTTCACCGGCGCGTGCGATTTCGGCATCCCGGACAGCCTGGCTGGCCCGCGGCTGCTGTGGATCCTGGACGACGCGCAGAGCAGCGTGGTGCCGCCCCCAGCCGAAGAGGGCAAGTCCTGGCTGTGCACCGCGCCGGCCGGCACCTACGACTGGCGCACCTTCGACAGCCGCACCACCCACGACGGCCTGCCCGCGCCCCCATCCGAGCGCATTATTCTCAACGACGACGCGCTGCACAGCCTGGCCATCTACTTCCAGAACGGCTTCGGCACGGCCGGCAACGCCTGGATTGACGAGGTGGAGCTGATCGGCCCTGCCGGACAGCAGGTCTATGTCAACGGCGAGTTCGACCCGGCCGTGCTGTGGGAGGATGCGGCGCATCTGACGTCCGCGCTGAGCCGGCAGATCGGCGGCCGCGCGCCTTCTGGCCCGGGCAAGCCGGTGACGCGCGGGGAAGTGGCCCTGGGCGACGAGAACGACTACCGGGGCGATGCCAACCACGACCAGAGCCTGGATACCACGGGCGTGTGGCTGCACACCTTCTTGTGGGGACAGCTCAACCCCGGCGGGCTGTACGAGCTGTACTGGGATCCGGCCAACATCCGGCGCCACAACCTCTACGGCCACTTCCGCGCCTTCCGCGACTTCATGGACGGCATCCCGCTGAACAACGGCCGCTACGCCGACCTGCGGGCCACGGTCTCCAGCCCCGACCTGATCGTCCTGGGCCAGGCCGACCGCACGGCCGGCCGCGGTCACCTGTACGTGCGCCATCGGCAATACACCTGGCGCAACGTGGTGGACGGGGTGACGGTGACCCCGGTGGCCAGCACGGTGACCATCCCCGACCTGGCGCCGGGGGTCTATCGGATCGAGTGGTGGGACCCATGGGCGGGCGCGGTCTCCGGGGTCGAGGATGTGACGCTGGCCGGCGGCGACCTGACCCTGGCGCTGCCGGCGCCGCTGTCCACGGCTATCGCGGCCAAGTTCGCAATGCAGCCATCGTCCACCCCGACAGCCACGACTACATATCTGCCGTTAGTCATAGCCCACCATTCGCCTCCTCAGACGCCGACGGCCACCAGCACGCCCACTCCTGCACCGACAGCGACGCCGACGCCAACGCCAACGAATACGCCAACAAACATGCCAACGAATACGCCGACCTGGACGCCAACAGCCACGCCGACAGCCACCAGCACGCCGACGCCAACGAATACGCCAACACCAACGAATACGCCAACGAATACGCCGGTTCCGCAGACAACCGGGTTTGCGTTGCGCTTCTACGGCCACGGCACAGGCGACATTGACCGGGTCAAGATCCCCCTGGACGCGCCCGCCCGACCAGCGGACGTGGGCGCCACCGACTTCACCCTGGAGTTCTGGCTCAAGGCCAACCTGGCCGATAACTCCGGCACGACGAACTGTGACCAGAACGACGGCTGGATCACCGGCAACATCATCTTCGACCGCGATGTCTTCGGCGACGGCGATTACGGCGACTATGGGGTCTCCCTGGGCAACGGCCGGATCGCGTTCGGCGTCAACAACGGCTCCAGCGGAGCCACCGTCTGCAGCTCGGCGGTGGTCGCCGACGGCCAGTGGCGCCACATCGCGCTGACCCGCGTCCGCGACACCGGCCAACTGCGCGTCTTCGTGGACGGCGTGCTCAGCGGCCAGACGAACGGGCCGGCCGGCGACATCAGCTACCGCGACGGCCGCGCCACCTCCTGGCCCAACGATCCCTTCCTGGTGATCGGCGCGGAGAAGCACGACTACGACAACAGCGCCTATCCCTCGTTCAGCGGCTTCGTGGACGAGGTGCGGCTGTCGAACGTGGTGCGCTACACGGCCAACTTCACGCCGCCCAGCGCGCCTTTCACCGCCGACGCCAACACCGTGGCGCTGTACCACTTCGACGAAGGACCGGCTGGGCTGTGCGCGATCAACCAGACCATCGTGGACAGCTCCGGCGCAACGGGCGGGCCCAGCAACGGCGTCTGCCGGCCGGGCGGATCAGCGCCGGCCGGGCCGGTCTACTCGACCGATACGCCATTCACTGCAGGCGTCTCCACCCCCACGGCGACGCCGACGGCCACCGCCACGCCATCGAGCACCCCCACTACGACGCCGACCCCCACCCCCACGCCATCGCGCACGCCGACCGCCACACCCATAGGGACGGCCACCGCCACCCCATCGCGCACGCCGACCACCACGCTGTCCCCCACCTCCACTGCTACGCCTCCCACGCCGACAGCCGGCGAGTGGTCACAGCACGCCCACGACGCCCAGCACACCGGCTACACCGCCCAGACCGTGCCCTATCCCTGGCGGCTGCGCTGGATCTGGAACGGCGTCAGCCCCTCCGGCGGCGTGAGCAAGGTCACCACAAGTGGCTCGCTGCCGCGCAACGTGCAGCCGGTCACCGGCGCCGGCCAGGTCTACGTCGCCGCTGGCGTGGACGGCGTCTTCGCGCTGAGCGAGGTCACGGGCGCACAGGTCTGGCAGCGCAGCGGCATCGGCGATGTCCGTTCCACCGTGGCCTACGACGGAGACACGGCCGCGGTGTTCGCCGTCTCGGCCAACGGCAATCTGTATAAACTGCGGGCCAGCGACGGCGCCGTGCTGGCCACCTTCACCAGCGGCCAGAGCAGCACCTTGCCCCTGCCGCCGGCCGTCCTGGCCGACCGGGTGCTCTTCTCCATGGGTAACTCGGTCTTCGCCGTGGACAAGACGACCATGACAGCCCTCTGGACCTACAACGCCGGTGCGACGGTCGCCGTGCCGCCTGCTTATTCGCCCTCACGGGACCTGGTCATCGTCGCCACCGAGCCGGACCTGTACGTCCACGCCATCCGCAACAGCGATGGCGCGCAGCAGTGGCGCGTGCGGCCTGTGCCCGCCAGCCGCAACTTCAACGACCCCACCGAGTATCGCAATGGCTGGCCCGTGATCGCCGAGAACGCCGGCTACGTGTTGGTCAAAGTGCGGCTGGACTGGGGGACGCTCTGGCGCGTTTGGCCGCAGACCAACGAGGAAATGCGCCAGTTCCTGACCGCTAACCCCGATCAGCAGGCGCTCTTCGTGTTGGATCTGGACGACGGCAGCGTGCCCTTCATCGCCCACGTAGGCCACGGCGGCTACGGCGACAGCGACTACCTGCCCATGGGCCCGCAGCCGGTGGTCAAGCGCCTGCCGAACGGCAAGGAGGTGGTGTACACGATCATCCGCGCCCAGCACGCCTACGACGCGCGCTGGGACTCGCACTTCGGCGAGATGGTGCTGGACGATACCACCGTCAGCGGCCTGCTGGGCGGCTACGTGCGCTTCATCGCCTTCGCCTGGCCGCCGGGCGATCCCAACCCCTTCCTGCTCACCGACGAACAGCCCAACGTCTCGATGGCCGGCGACTACCTGTTCGGCGGGCACTGGGAGGCCGGCTTCGCCATGCGTATCCTCGACCGCTCCGACGCCCGCGGCAGCTTCAGCGACAAGATCACCACCCAGCGGTTGGCCACGGTGGCCACATCGCAGGACGACATTGGGGGATGCGCGTTCAGCGCCTCCCACTACTGCCCGGCCAACCTGGCCAACACGCGCGACTACGACTTCGGCTTCTACATCTACTACAACCAGGGCTCCGTCTACGACCGGTACTGGAGCGAGTACGCCACATGGGTGGTGAGCAACGACAACGTCTACTTCCGCAGTTGCGACGGCGCGCTCGTGGCCCTGACCAGCGGCGCCCCACAGGCAACTGCTCAGGTCGTCCTGACCCAGCCTGTGATCGAGCGGACGATCATCCGCACGGCTCCGGCTGCGGCCGCGACCAGGCCCGAGGGCCAGCCGGAAGCGGTCATCCCCCACACCGAGGCGCGGGCGTGGGCCGGCCGGATGGTCACGGTCACGGGCGAGGTGCGCCACGTGGTCAACAACGGCAAGCATGTGCTGGTAGGGTTCGCCAGCCCGCATCAGGGCAGCTTCAAGGCCATCATCCGCCGCGGGGACTGGCCCGCTTTCGCCAATACGCCGGAACAGTTGTATCGCGTTGGACAACAAGTCGCGGTGACAGGGACAATCAGTTGGTATCAAGGCGACCCGACGATCTTCATCACCAGGCCGGAACATATCCGAATCATCGGGCAAGAGCGTCATCAGGAGTAGCGAGCGGACGTGATTCCAAATCTCGACTTGATCAACATGATCCTGACATGCGCACGATTCTGTCCACCTGGATCCTGGGCGATCAACTGCTGGCCGGCCACTCCGCACTGGCAGCGGCCAGGCGAGCCACAGGGCGGGACAACGTGCGCGCAGTGCTGAAGGTAAGACAGCACACTATCAACATAGCGCCAGAGATGATACAGTATCCATACGAGCAGTAAGCCAACGGCCAGAAATACGATGCGCGCAAGCCACGGCCGAAGGGCTGTTTCTATCCCCCTCAACCCATCTCGCCTGAACAACCAAAGGAACCTCTCGATGCGATCCCATCCTTTCTCCCTTATGTCAATTTATCTCGTCTGGACGGCGATCGCCTTCGCGGCAGCCCACGGAACCCCTGCCCTGGCCGCACCCGCAGCCACCACTCGCTATGTGTCGCCGAGCGGCAGCGATAGCAACGACTGCCTCACTCCCGTCACCGCCTGCCGCACGATCGCTCACGCCGTCGCCCTCTCGGCCAACGGTGACCGCATCGAGATCGCCGCTGGCACCTACGACGAACATGACATCGAGCTCAGCACAGAACTCACTCTCAATGGCGCCAGCACAGATACCACGATTGTAGACGCTAATGGCGTCAGCCGCGCCTTTTATGTGACGACGCAGGTGGAGATCGTTGGCCTCACTGTGCGCAACGGCCAGAGGCCGGCCGGCCCATTGTTCGACGCCGCCGGCGGAGCAATCTTGATCAACGGAGCAGGCAACCTCACCTTGCGCGATGTGACGCTGATCAATAACTCGGCCGGCGGCAACGGCGGCGCGATCTTCAACGCTGGCAAGGTGACCCTCGAAAGCTCACAGGTTCTCTCTAACACGGCCCAAGAACTGGGCGGCGGCATCTACAACTACGGCCTGGCCAACGCCGAGCTGACCGTGACGGAGAGCGTCATCGCTCACAACTCCGCTGCGGGCTACGACGGCGGCGGAGGCATCTACAACAGCGGCAAGCTCACCATGCGCTCCTCAACCCTGGCGGACAACAGCGGCGCGACGCTGGGCGGCGGGCTGAGCACCAGCGCGACCGCCGCTGTTCTGCTAGAGAGTGTCACCCTTTCCGGAAACCGGGCTAATAGCGGCGCAGCGCTCTACGCTTCCCAGGGCAGCATCACAGCCACCAATTCGACCGTGAGCGGCAATATTGCGTCCAACAACTACGGTGGTATCTACCTCACGGGATCGGCCACCAATCTGCTGCTCGTGAACAGCACGATCGCCGATAACAGCCGCACCAACACGGTGGGCCGCGGGACCAACGGACTGGCCCACGGCGGCGGCGCAACTGCTTCGCTGGTCAACACGGTCCTGGCGAACAACGATGAAAACAACTGCTTCTCGTCCACGCCCCCGACCTCCCTGGGCAACAACCTGAGCGACGACTTCTCCTGCGGCCTAACCCAGAGCAGCGACCTGCCCGGCGTAGATCCGCTCCTTGGTCCCTTGAGCAACAACGGCGGACCGGTGATGACCCATGCCCTGCTCTCCGGCAGTCCGGCCATCGACGCCGGCGCCAACGCCCAATGCCCGGCGATCGACGCGCGCGGGGTGGCTCGCCCGTACGACGGCGACGGCAACGGTACGGCCGTCTGCGACATCGGCGCCTTCGAGGCAAGACACCAGGTCGCTATCGCCGACGCGTCGGTGATCGAGGGCAACAGCGGCGCCGTCACAGCCGTTTTCATCGTCACCCTGTCGCCCGCCAGCGCCGCGGCCATCTCGGTCAACTACACCACAGCGGACGGCACGGCCACCGCCGGCAGCGACTACACCACGGCCAGCGGCGCGCTCACCTTCAGCGCCGGCGAGACGCAGAAGGTCATCAACGTCTCTGTGATCGGCGATACGGCCGATGAGCCGGACGAGACCTTCTTGGTGCAACTCACCACCACCGCCGCCGTGGACTTGATCGACGCCGAGGCGGTCGGCACCATTGCGGATGACGATGGTTTCTCCGCCCTTTCCGTCGACGATGCCACCGTCTCGGAAGGCAACAGCGGCACGACGGCGATGCAATTCATCGTGACCCTGTCGCCAGCCAGCAGTTCAGAGGTCACAGTGCAATACGCCACAGCCAACGACACAGCCACCGCCGGCAGCGATTTCACCGCAACCAGCGGTACCCTGACCTTCAATACCGGCCAGATAAGCAAAACCGTCTCAATCAACGTGCTGGGCGACACGGTGGACGAGGGCGCGTCGGAGAGCTACACCTTACAGCTCAGCAATCCCACCAACGCCGTCCTGACGGACAGCCAGGCCACAGGGACAATCACCGACGACGAAGAAGCTCGCCTGAACATACAAAGCGTCGGCTCCCAGACGGCGGAGGGCGACAGCGCTCAACATGCTCTTCCCTTCACCGTAACCCTGAACCTGCCGGCGGCGTTCGCGGTGACGGTAGACTACGCCACGTCCTCAGGCGTCGGGGACACTGGCGCCCAGGCCGGCGAAGACTTCATCCCGGTCTCCGGCATGCTCACCTTCCCGCCCGGCGTAACCTCCCGTTCGTTCGACGTCCTCGTGCTCGGCGACACACGCTGGGAAAGGGATGAGATCTTCTGGGTGAGCATCACCAATGGCAGTGTGCCCATCAATGGCAACACGACCAGCGGAACCATCCTGAATGATGACCTGTATCGCGTGCTTCTTCCCGCGGTGGTTCGAGCCGCGGCTAACTGAAGCGCTTGAACGCCAGATCGAAGCCTTGCAGCGTGCGACGATCCGCCCTGGCCCGACCTCTGTCGCCCTTGATCACCTCACGATCCGCAATGGCAACCCCGCCATGACGGCCGATGGCGGCGGCGTGCGAGTCAACATCGGCAGCCGGCTGACGCTGAACGCCGAGGCGGTCGGCGCTATCCTGGACGATGACCTGCCTCGCGTCGGCCTGCCGCTGCTCCGCCGCCCCTGACGATCGATCCAGCCTGTCTGCATCCGACGCCGCTTGTGATCCTCTCCCTCGTCCCGCCAGATAGTGGGACGAGGGAGAGGGTAGTTCACAGTTTGGCGCTGCATGGTATACTACGCTCGCCGTCAAACTTCCATTATCTCTTCCCAACCAGGAGGACCCAAGCATGGCTGGCAAACTCAAGGTGGCCATCATCGGCGTAGGCGGGATCGCGCAGACGCACATCCCAGGCTGGAACGCTTCCGAGCACGCGGAGCTGATCGCTGGCTGCGACGTCGACGTTGCTGTCCTGCAAAAGTGGGGACAAACGCACGGCATCACGCGCTTGACCACCGATCCGGCTGACCTCTTCCGCGACCCGGACATCGAGATCATCGACATCTGCACGCCCAACATGCTCCACGCGCCGCTGGCCATCGCCGCCCTCGACGCCGGCAAGCACGTGATCTGCGAGAAGCCGCTGGCGCCTACTCCCGCCGACGTGCGCGCGATGATCGCCGCGCGCGACCGCTCAGGCAAACTGCTGATGACCGCCCAGCATTTCCGTTTCAAGGGCAACTCGCGCGCCATGAAGGCCGAGATCGACGCTGGCATCCTGGGCGACATCTACCACGCCCGCAGTTGGATGCTGCGCCGCGCTGCTATCCCCACACGCCCTACCTTCCTCTCCAAAAAGCTCAGCGGCGGCGGGCCATGCATCGATATCGGCGTCCATATCCTCGATCTGACGTTGTGGTTCATGGGCAACCCGCAGCCCGTAGCCGTCACCGGCGTCGCCCGCAACGAGCTTTCCCGCAAACCAGGGGCTTTCAGCATTTGGGGCCTCAAGGAAGTCCCCGCCGAGAACGACGTCGAGGACTTCGCCGCGGCCTTCGTTCGCTTCGCCAACGGCGCCACCCTCATCCTCGAGGTCAGTTGGATGCTCCATCACGACACGGCGGGCGAGGACATGCAGATGTGGCTCTACGGCACGGAGGGAGGTATCCACTGGCCCCAGTGCGAGGTGCTGCAAACCAACTATGCGACCAAGCAGTTGTACAACCGCACGCTTAAGATCACCCAGGACACGGTCGAACCGCACGCCCTGGAATGCATCGAGTTCGCGCGCGCCGTCGCCGAAGGGCTTCCCTCGCCCGTGCCCGCCGAGCACTCACTGCAGGTGATGACGATCCTCGACGGCGTCTACCGCAGCCAGGCTTCCGGCGGCGAGGTCAGCCTGCTATGAAGCTGCTCGCGCACGCGTTCCTCGATCTCCTGGCGCTCATCGTCGTCGACTGCCTGCTGTTCATCATGATCGCCCAAGTCGCTCAGGCCGTGCGCGGGCCAGCGGTCACGCCCCCACCCCGCCGTCCATCGGCCCCGCGGCCCCCTCGCCCGACGCGCCGGCCCGCCTGGGTCGAAGTGGACGCGCCCGACGGCAGGCGCCGTCGCTGAAGCGCTGCTCATCATAGCCCGGCGGCTGATCGTTCAGGATGACGGTCAGCCGCCGATCCCAAAGGAGGTAGATATGCCAGAGGTCCTCGCCTGCGGTGAGTTGCTGATCGATTTCATGCCCACCGTCTCCGGCTTGCCCCTGATCGATACCCCTGGCTTCCTGCGCGCGCCGGGCGGCGCCCCGGCCAACGTCGCCGTCGGCCTGGCGCGCCTGGGGGTGACGGCCGGCTTCCTGGGCAAGGTCGGCGACGATCCCTTCGGACGTTTCCTGGCGCGCACGCTTCAGGAGGAAGGGGTCGACATCAGCCAGCTCCGCTTCGATCCCACCGCGCGCACCGCGCTCGCCTTCGTTTCGTTGACCGCGGCGGGCGAGCGCGATTTCATGTTCTATCGCCACCCCAGCGCCGACATGCTCTGGCGCCCTGAGGAGATCGACGTTGCCTGCTTCCAGGGCGTGCGCATCTTCCACTTCGGCTCAATCAGCCTGATCAGCGAGCCGAGCCGCAGCGCGACCCTTCATGCCATCGCGCTGGCGCGCGCCGCCGGCGCGCTCATCTCCTACGATCCCAACCTGCGCCTGCCGCTCTGGCCCTCCGCCGATGCCGCCCGCGCCGGCATGCGCCTCGGCTGGCAACACGCCGACATCGTCAAAGCCAGCGAGGTCGAGGTCGCCTTCCTCACCGACGAGGACGATCTGGAACGCGGCGTCGATCGGCTGTGGGCTGCAGGGCCAGCCCGGCTGCTGGTCGTCACCCTGGGCGCCGAGGGATGCCTGTGGCGCGCCGCCGCCGGAGGCGGGCAGTCGCCTGGCTTCGCCGTACCCACAGTCGACACGACCGGCGCAGGCGATGGGTTCGTGGCCGGCCTGCTGGCTGGCCTCCTCGCGCGGGGGCTGACCATCGAGGAGAACGCCCTGCCCGATCTGTGCCGCTTCGCCAACGCGGTGGGAGCGCTCACCACAACGGTGAAGGGGGCCATCCCCGCCCTACCGACGAGACAGGCCGTAGAGGCCTTCCTGCGCGAACGCTCTCAATCGCGCAGCGAGAAGATGTAGTTCATCGTTGGACAATGCGGCGATAAGCTCGCCCCCTTGCCCATGCGCCGATTCGCTCACCCGCAACTCCCTTCCGCGTGGAGAGGACCTTCTTCACTTATGTCGTATCCCCTCGCCCCCGGCAGCCTCGTCCTCTACAAGGGCCGTCCAGCCGTCGTCCGCCGCATCGAGGACCGCCTCACGATCGAAGGCGAAAGCGGCGACGTGATCAAGGTGCGGCCGAAGGACGTCGTGCTGCTGCATCCCGGACCGGTCGCCAGCCTCGCGCAGGCGATGGCTGCCGCCGTCGATCCGGCGGAGGTCCTGGTCGCCTGGGAGATGCTGGCGGGCAGCCAGACGACCCTCGCCGAGTTGGCCGAGCTGATCGCCGGCGCATTCACACCAGGCGCCGCCTGGGCCGTCTGGCAACTGGTGGCCGAAGGGTCGTACTTCCAGGGGACGCCGGACGCGATCCGCGCGCTGAGCGCTGAGGAGGTCGCGCGCAAACAGGCCGCGCGCGCCGCTGAGGCCGCCGAGAGAGAGGCATGGCTCGCCTTCGTCGCCCACGCGCGCGAAGGGCGATATGCGCCCGAGGACAGCCGCTACCTGCGTGAGGTGGAGGCGCTCGCGCTGGGGCGCAGCAGCCATAGCCGCGTCTTACGTGAGCTGGGCCGCGACGAGACCCCTGAAAACGCGCACGCTTTCCTGCTCGAGCTGGGCTTCTGGGATGACCGCGTCAACCCTTACCCCCAGCGCTTCGACATGCCCCTGTCCCCGCCCGACCTGCTGTTGCCCGACCTGCCTGACGAGCCACGGCGCGATCTGACCCACCTGGCTGCCTTCGCCATCGACGACATCACGACCGACACCCCCGACGACGCCCTCAGCCTCGAAGGCAACCGCCTGTGGGTACACATCGCCGACGCCGCGGCCTTGATCGCGCCCGACACCCCGCTCGACCTCGAGGCGCGCGCGCGCGCCGCCGCCGTCCACCTGCCCGAGCAGATCGTCCCCATGACGCCGCGCGCCGCCATTCAGCGCCTCGGCCTCGGCCTGCAAGAGGTCTCGCCCGCGCTCTCTTTCGGGATCGATCTCAACGAAGCGGGGGAGATCGTCGGCCTCGAGATCACTCCGAGCTGGGTGCGCGTCATGCGCCTGACCTATGAGGAGGCCGCAGCCCGCATCGATGCAGAGCCGCTCCGCACCCTGCGCCAGATCGCCGAACGACGTCAGGCCCGACGGCGCGCGCAGGGAGCGATCCTCATCGATCTGCCCGAGGTGATGGTGAAAGTCATCGGCGGGGAGGTCATCCTGCGCCCTCTGCCTGCGCTTCCCAGCCGCTTCCTCGTCGAGGAGGCCATGATCACGGTGGGCGAGGCCGTGGCCCACTACGGGCTGGCGCACAATCTGCCGCTGCCCTTCGCTACCCAGGAGCCGGCTGAAGCGGAAGAGCGCCCGACCACCCTATCGGGCATGTTCGCGCTGCGTCGTACGCTCAAACGCAGCCAGTATCGCGCCGCCGCCGGGCCTCACGGCGGATTGGGCCTGGATGCCTATGTGCAGGCCACCAGTCCGCTGCGGCGCTATCTCGATCTGGTCGTCCACCAGCAACTGCGCGCCTTTCTGCGCGGCGCGCCGCCGCTCACCGCCGCCCAGATCGTCGAGCGCATCGGCGCCGTCGAGGCCACGCTCGACGCCATCCGCCAGGTCGAGCAGTTGGCGGACCGCCATTGGACGCTGGTCTATTTGCGGGAACATCCCCACTGGCGCGGGGAAGGGATCGTCGTCGAGCGCCGCGGCTGGAGCGACACCGTGTTGATCCCCGAACTGGGCCTGGAGCCGCAGTTACGCCTTCACGGCGACTACGCCCTCGACAGCACGATATCGCTCAGCCTGGCCTGGGTCAACCTGCCGCGGCTGGAAGTGGGGTTTCGCGTGGAGAAGTAGTCATCTCGTTCCCACGCTCCCGCGTGGGAACGCCCCTCGCGCCGCTCCGCGGCCACACTCCACCAGCCCAACACCCCACCTCCGACGCAGAGCGCCTAGTCAGCGCAGCCCCTTCCTCGTTCGACTTTGTCCGACCGATTGGCCATGCTATAATCTCATCCGTCAATCTTTCCCCAGAGAAACAGACAGCGGCAGTGCTGGCTGGATGAGCCAGTGTTGCGGGTAACATGAGGCCCAGGTGAAGTAAAAGGAAGTGAACATGTCCACTCAGTCGGTTGCGATTGACATTCCAGAGAAGGTCTTGCTGGCTGAAAAGACCGATGCTGCGTCATTTGGTCGAGAAATGCGCGTGTTGGCGGCGGTCAAGCTGTACGAAATGGGCCGTCTTTCTTCAGGTCGCGCTGCTGAGTTGGCCGGAATGTCCCGCGTAGAGTTCCTCCTCAGCCTGGGGCGTTACAAGGTCTTTCCTCTGGCTGCCGAGCTAGACGATCTGGAAAACCAACGTGCCTGAGGCCATCAGCAACACATCACCTTTACTATATCTCTACCGCGCTCGCGCCATAGAGCTGTTGCCGGCCTTGTTTGATGACCTCTGGACGCCCGAAGCAGTTGTGGCAGAACTGACAGAGGGACGTCGGAGCGGCTATGACGTCCCCGATCCCGCCAAGTATGGTTGGCTCAAAGTAGTCAACCCTCAATTCACGCCTTCGGAATGGCTCATCTCGGACTTGGGCGCAGGCGAAATAGCAACTATAGCCCTGGCGCTGGAGAATCCCCAACGAATCATTCTACTCGATGATATGCTTGCCCGCCGCACTGCCCAGGCGGCAGGTCTTCAGGTCTGGGGGACTCTGAGGGTGCTGCTAGAGGCAAAGTCACGGGGACTGATCAATCAGGTCGAACCGTTTATCAACTGTCTGAGCGACACGGGAATGTGGATCTCTGCAGAGGTCAGGCGCCGCATCCTGGCATTGGCTGGTGAGGTCTAGCTCTCCTCTGCCACAATTTTCACGCCTTCGATTTACGAGGTGCCCCAAACCGACGCAGGAGCGTCGGCGCGAGGAGCAGCCCCTTCCTCGTTCCCACGCTCCCGCGTGGGAACGCCCCCCTCCGCCGCTCCGCGGCCACACTCCGCCAGCCGAACGCCCCACCTCCGACGCAGAGCGCCCAGTCAGCCGCGCCGACGCAGGCGCGTCGGCGCGAGGGATGGCGCGTCACGGCCGGTAGCGCGCCTGCACTTCCTGGATGCGGCGAACGAGGGCGTTCTTCCACATCTGCCCCTGCAGCCACTGCGCGCCCGGACATTCCGTGCTCTGCCCCGGCATCTCGCGGTGGCCGCGCACCTGCTCGAGCGGCACGTCGAGCTTCTGCATCAGCCAGGCGATGAGATGCCCTCCCCGCTCGATCTGGGCCGACGTCGGCGTCACGCTCGTGAAATCGCCCGCGAAGACGACGCCGATGCTGGTGTAGTTCTGCCCGCGCGTCTGCGCCGAGACCGTCTCCAGCCAGTTCGTCTGCTCGATCTTCCCATCGGCGTTGACGAAGAAGTGGTAGCCGATCCCCGGCCAGCCGTTGGTGTTGACGTGAACCTCGGCCACGCGGCGCGCGCCCACCGACGGCGGCACCGCCGTATGGTGGACGACGATGGCCTTGATCGACGACAGCGGGCGCGTGTCGTAGACGTTCGTCGGGTCGCTGCTCTTGGGCAGGTCGTCGACGATGACATCGAACGTGGGAGGCGGGATCGGGCCGCTCTGCGCGTCGGCCAACTGGCGGCGCAGATCGTCGATCGTGGCCTGCAACGTCGCGACCTGCGCTTCGGCGGCAACGGCGCGCTGGCGAACCGCCTCCAGCTCGCCGCGCGTCGCCAGCAGCTCCGCCTGCAGCGCGGCGATGCGCGCCTGCAGCGCAGCCACATCCGTGGTAGGCGGCGGCAACAGCTCGCGCACGCGCGCGAGCAAGGTGTGCTTCCAACGCGCTCCTTCCAGCCATTGCTGCCCCGGCGAAGCCGTCGTCGTCAGCTCCGAAAGGCCCACGATCGCCGTCTCGGGCAGGTTCAGCAGGGAGAGGAGCCAGGCGCTCAGGCGAGCGGCGGCCTCGATCTGCGCCGCGTTGGGCGCCAGGTCCATGAAATTGCCGGCCACGTAGATGTTGACGCCCCGCGCCGACCATTCTGCTTGCAAGCTGACCGTCACGTCGAGCGGCTGCGTCTGCAGGATGCGCCCATCGCCCGCGATCAGGTAGTGGCCAGCGAAGCCCGGCAGCCCGCGCTCGCGATGGGCCGCGGCCAGGCGCTCCGGGCTGATCGAGGCGGGGACAGCCGTGTGGTTGAAGACCAGCCAACGCACTTGCGACAGAGGTCGCCCCTGGAAGCCAGCGGGGTCGCGCGGCAGTTGGGCGATGATGTCCTCGATCGCTGGCATCGGCGCGCCGCCCTCCTCGCGTGTGGGCGGCGCCTGCGTCACGACCGGCAACGGCAACGGCGCGCTGCCTTGATCGCGAAACCAGGTCACCCCTTCCTCGACCAGGTCCCACTCCAGGACATAGTCGCCCGCCTGCGCCGGCGCGATGACGTCGGCGACGAGTTCCACGCTGGCGCCAGGCTGGACGTCGACAGGCAGCTCGCTGCGGATGTCGTCCTGCGGCAGCAACAACACCTGCCGGCCATTGCGATCATACCAGTGGAAGCCGACACGGACGGGATTCGGGCCGCCGCGCCGCCAGACGCGGCCGCCGTCGTTGCGCAGGCGGAAGCGCACGCTATAACGGCGACCCGCCTCCATCTGTGCAGGCGTGTCGTGGCTGAGAAACGTCGCCCGATACGGCTTGCGCTCGGGCAGCGGCGTCTCCCGCCAACGATAATCGTTCTGCAACGCCTGGCGGAAGTCCTCGATCACCTGGCGCTTGCCCTCGATCACCCAGCGATCGCGCGCCGGCCAGCGGTACAGGGCCAGCAGGCGAATCTGCTGATTGCCCGGTTGCTGGTTCCACCAATTGATCTCAGCGTAGGCGTTGCGCACCCAGCCGCTGTTGACGTCCACCCACGGATCATTCTGGTTGGTCTCCGTGATGTATACGGGCAGGTGACGCATGTTGGCGGGGATCGCCCCCATGAAGTCGCGATACACGTAAAAGTTGTAGTAGCGGTTCTCGAAGGGGGGCGCCATGCGCGCCGTGCTGTAGATCAGGTTGGGGTCGGCGCCGTGCGTGTAGGCATGCAAGGCGACGCCGTCGCAGTCGGTGGGGCCGAGCAGCAGCAACACGTCGCGCAGATAGACCACCCAATCGCCCAGCTCGTTGCCCGGATAGGGGGTCTCATTGTTCCAGGGCGCCGGGCCAGCCACACACACCTGATCCTGCTCATGTCCGGCCAGCGACTTGATCGCCTCGCGGCACAGGCGATAGCAGCGCACGTAGAGCGACGGCGTGATCACCTCTCCTGGCGCGAGGATGCGCGGCGGGGAAACGCTGAGATCGCGGCGGACGCCAGGCCGTTCCCCCGCCAGGTTCGGCTCATTGCCGATGATCCAGATATGGGCGCCTGGCGAAGCGGCCACGAAGTTAGCGCAACGGCGAGCGAAGTCGGCATAGCGGCTGGAGTGAGGCAATGTGCCGTTCGGCTCGTAGCCGTGATTCAGGCGCACGATCACCCCCAGGCCGCGGTCCGACCAGGGCCGGTAATCGCGGCCGCTGCGATTGGCGGGGTCAGCGCCCAACTCCTCGGTGAAGACGATCCAGGCGGGCTTGCCCAACTCCAACATATGGCGCTCGCCGCCCTCTTCGTGGATGCCGAAGATATACGGAGAATCACACAACGGACGCGGCATCGAACTCCTCCGTGGGGGAAAGCCCTCAGGGACGGGCGACTCATAGTCAGTCGAACTTTAGCATGAATTGCTGGAGAAAGCCAACCTGCGCCCCAGATCGGATGCATTTCAGTTTGGTGGCAAGTGATAGGCTTGCCTCCAACGTTCATCAAGGTCGTTTGGGTGCGCCAGAGAGCGCGATCGTATCACAACCCTCCGGATTGTGGAGCGCGACCGTATCCGCGACCGTATCACAACCCTCCAGATTGTGGAGCGCGACCGTATCCGCGACCGTATCACAACCCTCCAGATTGTGGAGCGCGACCGTATCCGCGACCGTATCATAATCCTCTGGATTGTGGAGCACGACGCAGCGCAATCCAGAGGATTGCGGTACGACCGCACACACAGGCAATGGCGAATAAGCCATCAGGAGCGCCACCTCTTCCAAAAACCCCAATTCACCCCCCGAATTCGCCTCCTCATTCGTTTCCCTCCATTCGTTGACACCCCATTCGTTGCCCCCCATTCGTTGACTCATTCGTTGACTCATTCGTTGACTCATTCGTTGCCACCCCCTCTCGCCGACTCGCCCTCTTTCCCCAGAGGGAGTATAATCGCTCCTGATCGAATCTGCGGGGAAAGGCGCCGCTGAACAGCCCCCAACCACAAACTTGCTCCCCCCACTCACAAGGAGACAACTCATGACCGAAGCTGTAACGACATCTTGGATCGGTTGCCTGTGGATTGCCGCCAATTTGTGGAGGCCAAACGATCAGGAGTGACTTTTCTGAGGGCGCTTTCCTCATCGATGGTAGAAGCGCTGCACCAGGAGACCGCTATGTCCCCACTCGACAACGCCCATGCCCTCGTCGTCGGCATCGCCAACTACCGAAACATCGCGCCGCTGCCCGCGACGGTCCTGGCCGACGCCCAGGCGATCCGCGACCTGCTGATCGATCCCCAGCATTGCGGCTACGCGCCGGAGAACGTCCAGCTCCTGACCGACGCCCAGGCGACGGCGCCCGCCCTGCGCCAGGCCCTGGACGCCCTGGCCACGCGCGCCGGGCGCGACGACTCGGTCTTCATTTATATCTCCAGCCACGGCGGCATGATCGAGTCGGGGTCGTACGCGGGCGAATACCTCCTGCCGGTCGACGTCGAGTACACCTCCGCCGCCGCCCTCGCTGCCAGCGCCCTCTCCGGCGCCGACTTTACCGCGGCGCTGCGCGCCATCCCAGCGCGCAAGGTCATCGTCGTCTTCGACTGCTGCCACGCTGGCGGCATCGGCCAGCCCAAGGCCGCGACGGCCCCCGCGCTCGTGAGCGGGCTGCCCGAACGCTACTACGACGCCCTCAAAGCTGGCCAGGGACGCGTCATCCTCGCCTCCTCGCGCAGCGACGAGGTGTCGTGGATCATGCCAGGCGCCGACCACAGCCTCTTCACGCGCCACCTTCTGGACGGGCTGCGCGGCGGCGCCGCCAGCGATGACGGCCTCATCCGCATCTTCGACCTGTTCGAGTACATCCAGCCGCGCGTGACCGCCGAACAGCCGGCCCAGCATCCCATCTTCAAGGCGGAGATCGAGGAGAACTTCGCGGTCGCCCTCTATCGCGGCGGCCAGATCGGGACCATCCCGCGCGTCGATGATCAGTTCCGCTACGACGCCTACATCAGCTACGTCGATCGCGACCCCGATGCTCGATGGGTGTGGGAGACGCTCGTCCCGCGCCTGGAGGAGGCTGGGGTGCGTGTGGCCGTATCCGGGGACGTGGAGGAACCGGGGGTGGCGCGCGTCGTCAACATCGAGCGCGGCATTCGCCAGGCCAAACGCACCGTCCTCGTCCTCTCCGAGGCCTACCTGGCCGATCACATGGCCGACTTCGAGAACGTCCTGGCGCAGACGATGGGGATTCAGGAGGGGACCTACCGTTTGTTGCCGGTCAAGGCCGGACCAATCGATGAGAGCCGTCTGCCGGCGCGCCTGAGCATGCTCAGCATCCTCGACCTTGCCCATCCACAGCGCGCGGGACGCGAGTTCGAGCGCCTGGTGCGCGCCCTGCAAGGGCCGCTGCCGCGGCGCTCGCCCTGACCTTCTAGCCTTTAACCTTCCAACGCTTCTTTCCCGCCTCTTCCCACGCTATCGTAAGCCCCCTCATCCCGAGAAAATGCTCTTGGGCAGGTAAGCCGACACGATGTAGTTGGGCGTGTCAACGATCTGGCTGATCTTGAGGTCCACCGCCACGCTGCAAAGCGCATAAGCCTCGGCGCGGCTCAGGCCGTGATGCTCGACCAGGTGCTCGATCTGATAGCGGATGGCCTGCCGCGCGTTGGCGAAGAGGTCCGGGCCATGCGCGGTCGTCACGTAGTAGCCGAGCCGATCCGCCTTGGTCAGCGGGCTGGTGGTCTCGAAGCGGAACTCGGGAAGGGAGCGCCCCTTGATCAGGCCGAACCGCAAGGTCACCGCCATCGGCGCCTCGATGCCCGTGCCGCACACTTCGCCGTCGCCTTGCGCCCCGTGGCAGTCGCCGCAGCAGAAGAGGGCGCCCTTCACCCACACGGGCAGATACAGCACGGCGCCCACGGTCAGGCCGCGCGTGTCGAGGTTGCCGCCATGCTTCCCGGGCGACACCGCGCTCACCGGCCCGGCCTCCTGGGGCGCCACCCCCATCTCGCCGCAGAACGGCTCGAGCGGCACGCGTATGCCGGGGCGGAACTCGGCCCACTCGTCATTGAGACGCCAGATCTTGAGGTAGGGATCGGGGAACTCATCCGCCAGCAGCCCGAAGCCAGGGATGACGCCGGTCCATCCCCACCCCTGATGCTCGAACTTGAGGATCTCGACCTTGAGCGCGTCGCCGGGTTCGGCGCCGTCCACGTAGACGGGGCCGGTCAGCGGATTGACCCGCCCAAAATCGAGGCCAACCAGCTCGCTGGCCTGCGAGTCCGGCCCGATCTGCGCCCCCGACGCCTCGCGACAGACGAAGGTCACCGTATCGCCCGGCATGATGCTCAACCGCGGCGCGATGCTGTTGTCCCACGCGTTGCAGACGATGCTGTCGTCCAGGTAGTGCTCTTTGGGCATGTGAACGCTCCTCATCAAAGAAGTAACAGCTCAGGCAGAACCGTAAGCAAGCAGCCTCAGCTCGCGTGACCTGTCGCCCGCCGGATGCGCGGGTCGATGACCCCCTGCACGAGGTCGATCAGGATGCTGCTGATGACCACCAGGACGGCGGTGAAGATCACCGTGCCCATGATCAGCGGAATATCAACCTGGATAATGGCCTCGACCGCCATGCGGCCGATCCCCGGCCAGGCGAAGACCTGCTCGACGAGGACCACGCCCCCCACGAACCAGGGGATGTCCATGCCCGCCATCGTCACGATCGGGTTGAGCGCGTTGGGCAGCACGTGGCGCAGCAGGACCCTGCGATCGGTCAGCCCTTTGGCGCGCGCGGTGCGCACGTAGTCGGCGGTCAAGACGTCGAGCGTGCTCGAGCGCGCCATGCGGGCGTACCAGGCCGCCCCTCCCAGGCCGGCCGTCAATGCCGGCAGGACAAGATGCGCAGGCGTGCCCACGCCACCCAGCGGGAAGATCGGCAGCTTGAACGAGAACCAGAAGAGCAAGAGCAGTCCCAACCAGAAGGGCGGCGTCGACACCCCCAACAGGGCGACCACCATGCCCGCGCGATCCCACCAGGAGTACTGACGCACCGCCGAGAGGATGCCCACCGGCACGCCGATCAGCAGCTCGACGAGGATCCCGCCAAAGATCAGTTGCAGCGTGTACGGGAACCGCGCCAGGATCGCCTGCAACACCGGCATCTGCAGATCATAGGAGAAGCCGAGATCCCCCTGGATCGCGCGCCCAACGTAGCGGGAGTACTGCTTCCACAGCGGATCGTTGAGGCCCAACTGCTCGCGAATGCGCGCCACTGTCTCCACCGACGCGTTCGGCCCGGCGTACATGCGCGCCGGGTCCGCCGGCAGATAATAAATGAGGACGAACGTGATCAACGAGATGCCGATCAACACCGGCAGACTGAGGACCAGGCGCCGCAGGATGAACTTCCCCATGCTCTCACCCCAGATTCTTGCGCTGCACCGGATCGAGCGCGTCGCGCAGCCCATCGCCGAGCAGATTGAAGGCAAAGACCGTCAACATGATGGCCAAGCCGGGATAGATAACCAGCCAGGGCGCCGTGCGGTAGAACTGCTGTCCCTGTTGGATCATCCCGCCCCAACTGGGGGTCGGCGGCTGCACGCCGATCCCCAGGTAGCTCAACGACGCCTCGAGCATGACGTTGGTGGCGATGCCCAAGCTGCCCCAGACGATGACCGTCGGCACGAGATGCGGCAGGATGTGGCGAACGATGATGCGCCCATCGCGCGCGCCGACGCAGCGCGCCGCCTCCACGAACTCGCGTCGGCGCAGGGCCAACACCTGGCCGTAGACCACGCGCGCGATCCAGGTCCAGTAGACGGCGCCGATCACGAAGATGATGATCCACAGGCTCGGCCGCAGGATGGCGACCAGGGCGATGGCGAGGAGTAAGGTCGGGAAGGCCATCATGATCTCGGTGAAGCGCATGAGCACGACCTCGACCCAGCCGCCCACGTAGCCGGCCGTGGCGCCGATCAACGTGCCGATGCTCACCGCCAGCAGGTTGGCGAGCACGCCAACGGTCAGGCTCACGCGCGCGCCGTACAGGATGCGGCTGAGCAGATCGCGGCCATTGGCGTCGGTGCCCAGCAGGAAACGCCCGCTCTCCGGCAACGTGCTCGGCACCGGCAGCCCCTCCAGGCTCAGGCCATCGTCGAATTGCTCGGCAGGATCATAGGGGGCCAGGAGGGGGGCGGCGATCGCGATCAACACCAGGGCGATCGCGATCGCCGCCCCGACCAGCGCCAGGCGGTCGCGCCGGAAGCGGCGCCATGCCAGCGCCAGCATTCCCTGTCCGTGCCCCGCGCGCGCGCCCCGCAGCCGCAGGCTGAGAGGCTGCGCTAGGTCGCGCCGCTCCTCCGCTGCTGCTTGTTCCACCCCTGACCTCCTCACTTACATCATCGACGCTTCGACAGCGCACTTTTCACCACAGAGTAGGGCAGGGTACGCAGAGATTTTACCGGTCCTCTCGGCGTCCCCTGCGCCCTCTGCAGCGCTTGAAAGCCTTGTCTTTTACTGTTTCTTCCACAGCCGCTCGTAGCGGATGGTGTGCTCCGGATGCGCGAAGTCGGTTGGCTTGCCCTGCAACGCCTCGGAGTGGGCGATATCGTACTGCCCGTTGTAGACCGGCACCCAGACCGCCTCGTCCATGAGCGTGCGGAAGATCTCGCGGATCACCTGGAGCCGCTGCTCGCGATCGGTCATGCCCAGGGCGGCGATCGCCTTTTTCTCAAGCTCCTCGTTGCAGTACCAGGCCCAGTTCCAGCCCCCCGGCACCGCCGAGCCGCAGCCCAAAATCGGCGCATAGAAGTCGTCGGGGTCGGGGTAGTCCTGGATCCAGGCCAGGCCGCCCGACCAGATCATCGGCGCCTTGCCCTCAGTGCCGCCGTCTTCGATCACGGTGCTGGCCGCCAGGGTCTTGATCTCCAGCTTGACGCCGATCTGAGCCAGGTCCTGCTGGAACGACTCGCAGAGCTTGGGCTGCGGATCGACGGCGATACATTCGATGCTGGTCTCAAAGCCGTTGGGGAAACCCGCCTCCGCCAAAAGCTGCTTGGCCTTCTCTGGATTGTAGTCGTAGCCCTGATAGTCGGGATCATAGCCAGGCATGAGCGGAGGCAAGATCTGATTCGCCACCGTGCCGCGCCCGTTGAGCAGCTTGATGATCCGCTCCTTGTTGATCGCATGATTCATCGCCTGGCGCACCTTCACATTGTCGAAGGGAGGCACGCGCGTGTTGAGCGCGATGTAGATCGTGCTCACCTGCGGCTGCTTGACCAGGCGCCCCGCCCAGGCCGGATCCTGCGAGATGCGCACAAAATCGGCGGAGGGGATGGGATCGCCCATCAGGTCGATCTCCCCTTTCTCCAACCGCAACAGCGCGACGTCCGGCGTGACGCCCACCTGGATGATGACTTTATCCAGATAGGGAAGCTCCTTGATGAAATAGTCGGGGTTGCGCTCGAAGACGAGCTGCTGGCCGGGGATCCACTCGCGGAAGATGAAGGGGCCAGTACCGACGGGGTTGTGGCCGAAGTTCTCCCCCAGCCGCTCGACCTCCTCCTTGGGCACGATGAACGCGAAGTTGAGGGCCATCTTGTTGAGGAAGGTCACGTCGGGGCTGGACAGCGTGAACTCGATCGTGTAATCGTCGATCACCCGAATGCCAGCGACGCTTTCAGCCTGGCCGTCGGCGAACTCCTGGGCGCCTTTGATGCCCATGAAGAAGCCAGCCCCCGGGCTTTTCGTCTCTGGATTGAGCACGCGCGTGATCGAATAGGCCACGTCGTCCGCCTTCAGCTCACGGCCGTTATGGAACTTCACCCCCTGACGCAGTTTGAAGGTGTACACCGAAGCGTCCGCGCTGATCTGGGGCAATTCAGCGGCCAGTTGCGGCACGATCGTCGTTGTGTCGTCGTAATCGAGCAGCGCGTCGAACACCATCTTTTCGGCGGGCCAGTTGGTCCAGTCGTAGCCGATGGCGGGGTCCAGCGTGGCCAGATCGTCCTTGTAGGCGATCGTCATGACGCCTCCCCGCTGCGGCTCGCCGGCGGGAGCCGCCGCCTCTGCCGCCGCAGGCGCTGCTGTGGCTGGCGCTGCCTGGGGAGCAGGCGCCGCCTGGCCGCCGCCGCAGGCTGCCAGCAGCAGCGCGCTCAACGCCAGAGACGCCAGCGTGTAAATCCAAGAGACACGCCAACGACCACTGCGTTCGTAGATCGACATAGGGTCCTCTCCTTTCAGCAAATCTCAATGAGCCGTCAGCAGTCAACCGGCGACCGCTACCAGCTTTCGGTAACTGATTGAGACATCCACGTGCGCCTGGCGAGGGAGGAATCCGCAGCACCCCAGGCCACTGGACCACCTGGCGGCGCTGCCAGAGAGGCGAGACAAACGATCCATGGAGAATGGCAGGCTGAGGCCAAGATTACCACCAGCAACGGGGAATGTCAACCGCCGCCCCGCCGCAGCCGATAGGCAGCGGGGCGTAGCAGGTCGCCGCTATGCTGTCCGGCCTTCGTAAACGCCCGGTCGAGCAAGCCGAGCGCCTTGCCCGATTCTCGCCGTCGCGCGCGGCTGGGACGCGACGCTCGCGCCGAGGGCCGCTTTGCGCAGATGCCGCAGCGATGCCATACTTGCATCAGTCAACGCGTTGCTTTCCAGTCCGCGCCGAATCTACATCGCTATGCGGCATAGCCACAGCCGAGGCGGTCCCGATGAACGAATTCAGCGCTGGGTTCGAGCCTGAACTGCATATTTCACCCAAGCCGGTGTTGGCCTCGCTCTTCGCCCTGAGTCTGCTCTTCTATCTCATAGCAGACGCGTGGGCCGACCCACTGCAGTCGCTGCACCTTGCTCTATTCTGGCTGGCGCTGAGCCTGCTGTGGGCGACCGGTTGGATTGTCACCAACTGGCGCCCCGGCGTTGGCCGTTGGTTCACGATCTTAAGCCTCGCGGCTGCGATCCACCTGGCGGACCTCTGGCTGGGCTTCTCTGGCGCTCTGGTCTTGGTGGGCATCCCTCCCGCCCTGGCGATCGCTCTCATCAGCCTGCGCGCCGCAACGTTCGTGGCCATCGGCGAGACCGCGCTCCTGGCAACGCTGCTCGCCTATGGAGCGGACGCAGGGCGCTGGCCGCTCAGCGGCGTGGCTTTAGCTGCCGTCTGGGCGACGCTGGGCGTGGCGCTCGCCATCTACTATCCCGTGCGCCGCGTGGCGCAATGGTCATGGGATTATTTTCAGCAAGCCCGCCGCTTTCTGGAAGAGGCGCGTGACCGCCAGGCTGAGCTGCAACAGGCGCTGGATGATCTGGCGCACGCCAACCTGCAACTGACCCGGCTCAACATCCAGGCCCAGAGGCTGCGCCAGGCGGCAGAGGATGCTCGCTCGGCCAAGGAGCAGTTCGTCGCCAATGTGAGCCACGAGTTACGGACGCCGCTCAATATGATCATTGGCTTCAGCGAGATGATCGTGCAGTCTCCGGAGACCTATGGCAGCAAGCTCCCTCCCGCCTTGTTGGCCGATCTTTCAGTCATCTATCGGAACGCTCAACATTTGGCGGCCCTGGTGGACGATGTATTGGATCTCAGTCAGATCGAAGCGGACCAGATGGCCTTGAGCCGTGAGTATGTGTCCTTTCGCGAGATCGTTGAAGCGGCTGTCGTGGCGGTGCGCCCGCTTTTTGAATCGAAGGGGCTATACCTGACCACAGAGGTCCCCGATGATCTTCCCCCCGTCTTCTGCGATCGGACGCGCATTCGAGAGGTGCTCCTCAACCTGTTGAGCAACGCTGGACGCTTCACGGAGCGCGGGGGAGTGCAGGTGGGCTGCTGGCGGACGGGGCACGACCTGGTGGTCGCTGTCGCTGACACGGGCACAGGGATCGCCGCGAAGGACCTCGGGAAACTATTCCAACCATTTCAACAGGTGGATGCTTCGATTCGACGACGCTACGGAGGCACTGGCCTGGGGCTGTTCATCAGCCGGCGCTTCATCGAGCTACATGGCGGCAAGATCTGGGTCGAAAGCGAAGAGGGCAGCGGCACCACGTTCTTCTTTCGCATCCCCCTTGCCCAACCCGCGCCGATCGGCGAGGGGTTCTCGCGTTGGCTCCATCCTCAGTGGGAGTACCTGGAACGCAGACGCCCCTCTGTGGTTCCTAAGGCGGTGGTGCGCCCACGCTTTGTCATCCTGGAGACGGGCGATATCCTGCATAGGCTGATGACCCGTTATCTGGACGGCGTGGAGGTCGTCTCGGCAACCGGCCTGGAGCAGGCGCTCCACGAGCTATCAACCGGCCCCAGCCAGGCGCTGGTGATCAATGACGTCTCGGTGAGCGGGGCCTTACAGCGCCTCGAGAAGCTTGCGCTCCCCTCCGGCACGCCGGTGCTGGTCTGCTCGGTCCCTGGCGCCTCGGAATCCGCCGGCGCCCTCGGCGTAGCGGACTACCTGGTGAAGCCAGTCTCGCGCGAGGCCCTGCTCTCCGCCATCGATCGCCTGCGCTTGCGCGGGAAGACGATCCTGATCGTAGATGACGAGCCGGACGCCCTGCGGCTCTTTCGGCGAATTCTCACCTCAACAGGCAGGGAGTATCGGGTGTTGAAGGCGAGAGACGGAAACGAAGCGCTCCGCCTCTTGCACGAACAACGCCCGGACGCCATGATCGTTGACCTGGTCATGCCGAATATGGATGGCTTTCAATTGCTGGAGGCGAAGAGCCAGGATCCCGACCTGCGCGCGATCCCCGCCATCGTCGTTTCCGCCCGTGACCCGGCCGGCCAACCGATCGTAAGCAACACCCTGGCAGTGATATGCCGGAATGGCCTGTCGGCTCACCGCCTTCTGGCCTGCGTCACAGCGCTCAGCGAGGTCTTGTCAACCATCGGTCAACCTGGCGGTCCAGCGCCGACAGCAGGATCTTGCGGGTGACAGGCTTGCGAATGAACTCGGCGGCGCCCAACATGAGAGCCAGTTGTCTTTGCGGCAATATGGTGCAGACGATGACAGGTATATCGCTTGTCCTGGGATGCTCGCGGAGGCGCCCCAGAAGCTCCCAGCCGTCCACGCCGGGCAGCATGACATCCAAAACGATGATCGCCGGCGACAGCTCCTCCGCCAGCGCCAATGCCTGTTCAGGGTCAGAGGCGCCGACGAAGCGATAGCGACTGTTCGACAAATAGCGCTGCATGAGCTGGAGGGTGTCTACGTTATCGTCAATGACCAGGACCGGCAGTTGCTCAGCGGTGGGGAGGAGGATCGTGGCCGTGAAGGGGATCTCTGCAGAAGGATCGAGGCGGGCCTGCAACGACCCGTTGGCGACCTGGATCAGTTGACGAGCCATCTCCAGATCCTCGCGGTGGACGTTGGAAAGGTGGCCGGGCGAGGTCGTCGGGCAGCGAGCGGTGATGCGCAGGCAGGCCAAAGCTCGCTGGGGAATGGCCTCGACGGCGATATGCACCTCGCCGCCGGGCGCGCAGGCAGCGGCTACGGTGAGCACATGCAACAGGGCCTGGCGTACGGCCGTAGAGGGGACCCGTAGAGCAAGCGGGCCAGCGGGGACGTCGTGATCGACCCGCACGCGCAGGTTGTTCAGGAGTGGGCCGGCTGTCTCCAGGACAGCCTTCACCATCTTCTGGACATCTACCGGCTCATTGGGCAGAGTCCGCTTGAGCCATGCCAGCTCCTGCGCCCGGCTGGGAGTGCGCTCCTCTTCCTCCTTGACAAGCTCGATCTGCGTCGCGCGATCCAGCAGAGAGGCCTTTTGCTCCAGGTTGTAGTGCGTCCACAGATAATCCGCCAAGATCTCCTGGGCGATCTTCTCCTGCCGGCGCAATTGCCGGGTGCTCAAGGCGAGGTCCGCTGCGACCTCCTGTTGCGTGCTTTGGTCGACATAGCGATCATACAAGATGCGGTGGACGCGCCGGGTATTGGAGCCGGCCGGCACGTTGCCTCCAGGCTTCAGCGCCTCGATGGCGTCAATCACGATGCGCTGAAGCGCCGAGATCTCATCCTCCCGTTTATCCACCCCAAACAGGCGAATCAGCGGACTGCGGCGGAGGGTCCCAGGGTCGTACAAAGCGGTTAAGACGCGACGCAGCTCATGTAAGAAGATCACCTTCCCAGCTTCTGGCGTCATGTCCCCTCCGTGTCCCCCGAACGTCCACCGCGTGGCCTGGCCAAACCCACAAGAGCAAGGCCGCCTGATATAATTATAGGAAGACTCGATCGCAAATGCCTCGCCGTCGCTGGCTCGGGAGCCGCCATATCGGATGCTGCTCGACGCGCCCTCCCCCTGATCGGTGAACTACCTCGCCCGGGCAACCGGCGCATCGCATCTATCATGGCCATCGTGCAAGATCCGGTTGTCCATGGGAGGATACCATGCTTGTGGGGCCGGGCTGGTGGCAGACGTCTCTGCACGGTCTGCCGCCATCGTCGCAGCGCTGGGGAAAGGCTCGCGACTGGCGGTTGTGTGGCAGCGCGCCTGGGCGCTGGGATCCCAGGAAAGGAGGTGATGAATCCAAGACGGTATATCAAGAGACGCCCGTCCACGTTCAGCGTCAAGGCGGCTTACATATTAGCAGCCGATTCAGGCCGAGTCAAGAGGGCAAATTCCCGAAGTTGCCGGACCCGTTGAGGCTGGACAGCGGGTAAGAGCCTCTCCGAAACACGGTTCTGGCTGGTCAGGAGACCAGCCAGGGGCACGGTCAGGAGATCGTGCCGGAACTTTTCGGATAGGTTCTGGGTAAGGCCTGATCATTCCGTGAAACTTTTCCGCCAAGGAGGAAAGCAATGAGCGAGAAACAGTTCACCCGACGTGAGTTCTTCGGTTTGTCGGCAGGCATGGCGATAGGAGCCGCCTTAGCCGCCTGTACTCCTCCTGCTCCTCCCCCAGCTCCCGGAGCAGCCGCGCCCGCTCCCACCTCGCCGCCTGCGGAGAAGGTGAGGCTCGCCTTCTGGAACATGCCCTTTGTCACCCAGGAAGTCTCCCCTCAGTACGTCAAGCAATGGGAGGAAGCTGTCAAGGTGGCCTTGCCCAACGCTGAGGTGGATAGCTTCTACGGGCCTGGCGAGTACAAGCCTCAACGAGACAAGTTCCTCCTGCAAGCCAAGAGTGGGACTCCAGACGTCATCGAGGGGCTGCTCGAGGACACGGCGGTTTACGTTAAGAATGGGCTGATCGAAGCTCTGGATGACCGCTTCAATGCCTGGGCCGACAAGGACCAGTTTGTGGAGGCCACGCTGGCGCCGCTGCGCATCGGCGGTAAGCTCTACGGCATCCCCTACAACACCAATGCCCGCGGCATCGTCTACCGGAAAGACCTCCTGGAGCAGTACGGCTTCAAGGTCCCCACGAACTGGTCAGAGATGGTGGAGACGGCTCGCCAGATCACCAAGCTGACCAACAAGGAGATCTTTGGCTTCTTCGTCTGCACGCTGGTCGGCGACCCGCGAGCTCCGCAAGAGTTCATCTCCTGGTACTATCAGGTGAGCCACAAGAAGGACATGTTCGACGTCTCCGGCGACGCGCCCACCCTGGCGGCAACCGTCGAAGAGCTGGAGCAAGTGCTGACCCTCTACGACGAGCTTTTCAAGGGCGATTTCCCGGCTTGCGATCCGAACCAGCGCGGCACCGGTTGGCCAGTTGAGGACCCTGGCTACGTCGCTGGCAAATGGGCAATGTGTCCGATGGGGACCTGGCTATGGGGCCGCAGGGAGGAGAGCGATATCGCCAAGGACATCCTGGAGAATAAGACGGGCATCGCCCCGCTGCCGGTGGCGGAAGGTGGAGAGCCGGCGACTTACCTGGAAGTGAAGCCCATCATGCTGAACTCCTATTCCAAGCATCGGGATGAGGCCTGGGAGCTGATCAAGTTCATCTGCTCGAAAGAGCAAATGGCGCTGTGGCTGGCTGACTCGGGCGGTATCCCGGCGCGTCGGGACTCTCTGGAGATGGATGTCTTCACCCAGAGCGATATTAGCTGGTGGATCCAGGGGTTCGCCGATTTGCTGCCGCAGGCAGTGGCCATGGGTCCGGTCAACTGGGGCCCGGTCAACGAAGCCAATCTCAAGGCGGTCAACTACGTCATCTACGGAGAGAAGACGCCGCGCCAGGCAGCCGAGTGGCTCGTGGACACCATCAAAGAGCTGGAAGCGAACAAAGTCCTGTAAACGCGCGCGGCGCACCCATTGCCATGGCCTGAAGATGGGGCATGCGATTCCATGCCCCATCTTCATCGACAGTACCTTGCGGGAGGCCCGTCCCATGAGCCGGCTTGACACCACCACCTTCTCTCGCCTATCATCGCGCCATCCTGCGAAGCGAGGCCTGAAGATGAAAGAAAGTCAAGAGGGGTACCTCCTCGTGCTCCCGGCCGTGGCCATCATGGCTCTCTTCACGGTGTATCCCCTCCTCAGTGGCTTGCGCTACGCGTTCACCGACAAGAGCGTGCTGAGCGATACCTACCAATTTGTAGGATTCAAGAACTTTGCCCGCCTGCTCTCAGATCGCGTCTTCTGGCTCTCGTTGTACCACTCAGTCCTCCTGACCGTCGTTGTGGTCGCGCTGCAATTCGTCTTTGGCTTGATCCTGGCCTCAGCCATGCAACAGAACCTGCCAGGCATGTCATTATTCAAGAGCGTCATTATGGCCAGTTGGGTCATCCCGGTAGCTGCTACAGTGATCATGTTCAAGTTCATGGCCCAACCTGATATCGGCTTAATCAACATCATCCTGCGCTCTTTGGGAATGGGGGATCTCGCGCGTTACTGGCTCGGAGATCCGAATGTCGCCTTGCCTTTCATCATGCTCTTGCATCTTTGGCGGAACGTTCCCTTCTACGGGATCGCCTTCCTGGCGGCGATGCAAGCCATCCCCAAAAGCTATTACGAAGCAGCCGAAATCGATGGGGCAGGCCCCTGGAAGAAGTTTCTTTATATTACCCTCCCTGGCATTCGGAATATGATCGTTGTGATGGTAACCATCCATGTGCTCTGGACCTTCAATAATTTCGATTTCGTCTATCTGGCCACCGGCGGAGGACCGGTGGATGCCACCAACGTGCTTCCCGTGTACGTGTATCGTCAGTCGTGGGAAAGTTACGCCCTGGGCTATGGCGCAAGCATTGGCGCCATCATGTTGATCATCCTGATGTTGTACTTTGTCATCTATTTGAGAATCCACGAGCGAGGTGGACGCTGATGAACATAAAATCGAGAAAAAAGTTCATGGTCGCGTTTCTCGCTTATCTGGTCGTTATCGTCTCTTTGATCTATTTCTTACTGCCTATGGTATGGATCATCTACACCTCTTTTCGCACTCAGGCTTCGATCTTTAGCGGAAGGGTGTTCCCACCCTTAAAGGAGTTCACATTAGAAAACTATGCCACCATCCTCTCCGTTACCGACTTCCCCAGATATTTCATGAACTCGTTGGTCATCGCTTCCGTTGTGACGGTGCTTTCGCTGCTGTGTTCTGTCATTGGCGCATATGGGCTGAGTCGATTTGACATCAGGGGGAAGAACAGCCTGATCGTCGGCATATTCGCCACGCAGATGTTTCCCCAGGTCCTCCTGATCATCCCCATGTACCTGCTCATCTTCTCCCTATCGCTGCTGGATAAAGTGATCGGCGTCGTGCTGGGACAATTGATCCTGGTGCTCCCCTTCCAGGTCTGGATGCTGAAGGGGTATTTCGACAACATCCCGCTGGACCTGGACGATTCGGCGCGGATCGACGGGAGCAATGTCTTTCAGCGCCTGTTGTACATCATCCTGCCGGTGGCCGCGCCAGGGATCATGGTGGCAGCCTTCTTCTCGTTCGTCGTCTCCTGGGGCGACTACTTGATCGTCTCCATTATCAGCCAGAGCGAGAGGACAGCGACCATCACCCTGGTAATCCAGCGTCTTTCCGCCTCGTTGCTGATTCGCTGGGGGCAAGTGGCCGCCGCCACCGTCTTGACCATCGTCCCCACGATCCTCCTCTTCTCGTTTGTGCAAAGCCGACTGGTGGAAGGCATGACCGCCGGCGCCGTCCGGGAATTCTGATCTCGGCTCCTCGATCCGAGCGTCTCCCGACGCCGCCCTGGCAGGCCGCACAACGCTGATCGAGCCAGGCGCCAGACCCAGGTCATTTGCCATTTGCGAACCGCTCTGATATAATCTTTCCTCGTTCGGGGCGTAGCGCAGCCAGGTAGCGCACTTGAATGGGGTTCAAGTGGCCGGCGGTTCAAATCCGCCCGCCCCGACCAGAAGGGGAGTGGAGGACTTCCCCAGCGCCAGAGAGGGGTGGTGCGCTTCCATCCACAACCACACCAGGCCGATGGCTGGCAACGCCGTCGGCTTTTGTTGTATATTACGCCTGGCGCATCTGAGGCTGACGCGAGATCGATGATAAGAGGGGGGCGACCATGCACCCCAATGTTTTAAGCGGTCAGGACCTGAACGAAGACGAGGTCAAGTTCCTCCAGCAGGTGGAAGAAGGCCTGGCGATCACCGCCGACGTCAGCCGGGCCGATGTTCTGCTGTACGCGCGCCAGGCCGCCAGCCGCTCGGCGGTCGTGATCGCTCAGGCTCAGCCGCATTCGATCTCGCCGCTCTATCCGGAATCGATGCTCGGCGCGACCATCCAGGCAGCCGACGACTCCCTGGTCTGGCGCGCGTTGCAGGAGGGCCAGGAGGGCCGCCAACAACGCGCCGTCAAGAACGCCGCGCCGGTGATCGAAGAGGTCTATCCGGTGCGCTCGCGGGAGGGGCGCGTCATCGCCGCCCTGAGCATCGAGACCAACCTGATCGAGCACGAACGCCAACGCCGCCGCGCGCGCGCCTTCCAGATCGCCCTGACCTGGCTGCAACGGATGGCGATCCGCGGCGACCTGCGCAACGCGCGCGCCTTAGGCCCATTCGGCGAGTGGGACGGCATCGCCGTGGCGGACGCCCAACGACGCATCACGTATCTGAGCGGCGTCGCCACCCACCTCTACCGCCATCTGGGCTACCTCGAAGACCTGCGCGGCAAGCCGCTGGGAGACCTGCAGACGCATGACGATGAGGTGGCCGCAGCGGCATTGCGCACGATGCTCTGCCAGCGCTGGGAAGGAGAGGAGCAATCACGCTACTGGATTCGCCAGGTGATCCCTCTCGTGACCTATGAGCCGCCATGGCCCTGGCGGCCCCGGCTGACCGGCTTTCTCAGACGTCTGCCGCTGCCTGAGGAGACGCTCAGCCAATTAGCCGGCCTTAGCGACTATCGGCGCGAGAGCGGAGTGCTCATCTTGATCCATGACGATACCGACGCACGCCGCAAGCAGCAGGAGCTGAACGTCCAGCGCGCGATGGTGCAGGAGGTGCACCATCGCGTCAAGAACAACCTGCAAAACATCGCCGCTCTCCTGCGCACACAAGCGCGTCGCAGCCAGTCAGAGGAGGTCCGCCGTGAGCTGGAGGAGGCAGTCAACCGCATCCTCAGCGTCGCTATCATCCATGATCATCTCGCCCACGATCGGGGGCGCGCGATCAATATTCGCGACGTCTTCCAAAAGATCATCACGCAGACGCAGCAGACCGCCGTGGCGCCCGATCGGCGCATTCGCTTCGAGTTAAAGGGGCCGAGCATCCTCCTGCACCATGACCAGGTCACCGCCTGCGCCCTCGTCTTCAACGAGTTGTTGCTCAACGCGCTGGAGCATGGGTTCAACAGCCAGGAGGAAGGGACGATCTCCGTCGAGCTGACCAACATCGCCGACCGGGTCGTGATCCGCATCGCCGATAACGGCGCCGGCTTGCCCCAGGGGTTCTCCCTGGCGCAGACCAAAAGCCTGGGCCTACAAATCGTCCGCACGCTCGTTCAGGATGACCTCAAAGGCGTCCTGTCGCTCTTCCAGGAAGGGAGCGCCCCCGATGGGAATGGGAGCGCCCGCACGGGGACAGTGGCCGAGGTCTCCTTTCCGAAAATGCCGCTGGGAGGTTCATAACCGTGGAGAAAACCCGCATCGTAATCGCCGACGACGAGTCCTTGATCCGCATGGATCTGCGCGAGATGTTGACCAACCTCGGCTATCTGGTGGTAGGCGAGGCTGGCGACGGACGCAGCGCAATCAACGTCGCCCGTGAACTCAAGCCGGATCTGGTCATCATGGACATCAAGATGCCGGATCTCGACGGCATCGAGGCGGCCAAGATCCTGACCGAGGAGCGCATCGCTCCCATCGTGCTACTCAGCGCCTATAGCCAGCAGGACCTGGTGCAACGGGCGCGCGAGGCTGGCGTGACCGCCTACCTGGTCAAGCCCATTCGCGAGAGCGATCTGCCTCCCGCGATCGAGATCGCGCTGGCCCGCTATCAGGAGTTTCTCGAAGTCCAGAAGCAGGTCGATGACCTGTCGGACGCACTGGAAACGCGTAAACTTGTCGATCGCGCCAAGGGCATCCTCATGGATCGCCAGGGGCTATCCGAGGCCGAAGCGTTCCGCAAGATCCAGAAGATGTCCATGAACAATCGCAAGCCGATGAAGGAGGTCGCCTGGGCGATCATCCTCGCCCATCAGGTCGGCGAAGGCTGACGTTCGGCGGTCATCCTGGCGCCGTCTCGCAACGCATAGGCCTCCCGCTGGGGAAGGAGGAGTCGGAAGATTGCCCGCCGACTCGCCGTCAGGGTTGTGAGCGATCTGCAGGCGCTCTACAAGAAGAGCCGGGCCGCGCTGGCCGGACGATGGGTTCGCCTCTGGGGTCTGAGCGGCCTCCTCTTGGCCAGCCTGGCCTTGCGCCTGCCGCCGCTATGGGCGCATCGCTTCCATCAGGATGAGGCGCTTTACGCCGCCTGGGGCTTGTTGATCAGCACCCAGCGCGATCCGATGCTGACGCGCGAGGCCGTCGACAAGCCTCCCCTCTTTCTGTACATTCTGGCGCGCTTCTTCACGTGGTTCGGGCCAAGCGAGGCGGTCGCCCGCTTGCCCGGGCTGATCAGCGGCGTCGTCTGCGTCGCGCTGGTTTTCTTGCTTGCCCGCTGGCTATACGATGAGCGCGCGGCCTGGCTGGCCGCCATCCTCTTCGCCGTCTCGCCGATGGCGATCTTGTTCAGCGCCACGGCGTTCACCGATCCCGTCATGTTGTTGTTCGGGCTGGCGGCCAGCGTCGCGGCCGCCTTCGGCGCCTGGCTCCTCGCTGGCCTGGGCGTCGGCCTGGCCGCCGTCGTCAAACAGCAGGGCATCCTGTGGTTGCCGCTGGTCATCGTGTTCGGGCTGACGGCTCGGGCGTCCTGTCCTCTTGCGCTTCCGTTCATCCGACGACGATCAGCGAGAGGCTGGCCGGTCCACCGGCTCGCCCTCTTCCTGGCGGGCCTGGCTCTGCCCATCGGCCTGGCCATCCAGTGGGATCACTGGCGCTACCTGCCGCCCGAACGTGCCGGCTTCCTCGAGCAGAGCGCGATCGCCTACGGCGGCCTGTACTTGCTTCCGCCAGCGACCTGGTGGACGCGGCTGCGGGAGTGGGCGCCCTGGCTCGGCGATCTCACGGCGTCCCCCTGGCTCAACGCTCTCCTGGCCGTCGGGCTGCCCTGGCTGGCATGGCGCGCCTGGCGACAACGGCGGCAACGGACAGCCCGCATCGACCTGGGGTTGCTTGCCTACGCGTTCGCCTATCTGGCGCTGCACATCGTGTTCAGCTTCCAGGCCTGGGATCGCTACCTGCTCCCCCTGACGCCGATCGTGGCGCTGCTGGGCGCGCGGGTCGCTCAGGAAGCATGGAGCGAGGGGAGGCAAATCATCGCGATGCGAGGGATTGCGCCGTGGCCCATTCTCGCAGCGGCGAGCGTCATCCTGGCGCTCCTCCTGGCTAGACCGGCGCTGGCGGCCGCGCGCAGCGAACTGCCTTTGGGGTCGGATCACGGCGCGTACGATGGCATCGACCAGGCGGCTGCCTTCCTGAAATCCGAGTTGCCTCCTGGCGCCGTGCTCTATCACCGCTGGCTGGGCTGGCACTGGCGCTTCTACCTGTACGATGTCCTCTTCAACTTCCGTTACTACGACTCGGCGGAGGCGCTGGCCGCCGACGCCGACGGCCCGCCGCAGATCGTCCGTTACGTCGTCTTCCCTGGCTGGCGTCTGGCCGAACGCGACGCTGTTCAGGCGGCGCTGGCCCGACGAGGGATCGCCTTGAATCTGCGCCAGGTGACGCAACGAGACGACGGCAGCGTTTCGTTTCTGATCTATCGCATCGAGCGAGTTGCCCCGCATGATTGAGCGCCTACACCTCCCCTGGAGTCGCCCGCGCGGCGAACGGCGCGCGACCTACCTGCGCGCGCAACGGCCGCAGCTCGCCGCGGCGCGCTGGCTGGCTGTGGCGGCGCTGCTGCTCGGCCTCAGCCTTTGGGCCTTCCGGGCGACCGTCTTCACCAATCGGGTCCTGGGGCGCGGCGACGCCCTGACATATTTCACGCCCTACTGGAGCTATCGAGCCGAAGCTCTGCGCGCGGGGCGTCTGCCCCTCTGGAACCCCTACCTGTTTCTGGGGGTCCCTTTTCTGGCCAACCCACAAGCTGCGGTGCTCTACCCTCTACACTGGCCGTTGATCTGGATGCAGCCGGAGCGCGCGTTGGTGTGGTCGCTCGTGATCCACACCTGGCTGGCGGGCTGCTTTACCTACGCCTTGGGCCGCCGTTGGCGGATCAGCCGCTGGGGGGCGCTGACGGCAGCCGTCCTCTACATGCTGGGAGGGCACCTGGCCGGGCACGCGGGACAGATCAACCAGGTGAACGTGCTGGCCTGGTTCCCGCTGGCCGCGCTCCTGCAGGACCGGATGGTCTTCGGCCAGGCGCCGTCCATGCGTTGGCAGGGACTGGCGGGGCTGGCGGTCGTCGTGGCGCTGCAATTGTTGGCTGGACACACGCAGGCCACCTATATCTCCTGCGCCGGGCTGGGGGTGTTGATCCTGGCGGGGACGTTGTGGGATGGCCTGAGCCGACGCTGCCCCTGGCGACAGGCGCTGGGCGCGTTGGCGATGCGGCTGGGGCTTCTCGCCCTCGCCCTGCTGCTCGCCGCGCTGGCGGCCGCCGCCCAGCTCTTGCCCACTCTGGAGTTGACGCGCCTGTCGCTGCGCGCGGGAGGGCTGGGCTATCTGGAAGCGATCGCATTTTCGCTCCATCCCCGCTGGCTATTGCTGGCATTCTTGCCCCCCTATGCGCTGCAACCGGAGGCGGCGCTAGGCACGCCGATCTTCGCCGAGTACCTGGCCTATGTCAGCATCGTCGGACTGGCGCTGGCCAGCGTCGGCTTGCTGGCGCGCGCGGGGGGGCGGGCGCGCGCGCAGATGGCTGCCCTGGCGGGCGGCGGGATCGCCTTGGCGCTGGGCGGCTACACCCCCCTCTATCTCATCCTCTATAAGCTGATCCCAGGCTTCAACCTGTTTCGCGTGCCGCCGCGCTGGCTGGCCTGGTACGCCCTGGGCGTCGCGTTGCTGGCCGGGATGGGAGTCGACCATCTGGGGCGGCGCGAAGGGCTTGACTTGCGTCAACGCCTGGCCGCGGCCTGGCGCTGGGGCCAGGCGCGCCGCTGGCGACAGGTGGCGGGCGGCGGCTTCCTGTTCCTCATCATCGTCCTGTTGATCTTCCAACGCTGGCCCGCAACGCCCACCGTGGGCGCCTGGCTGGGGATGGCGGGGATCGCCGCGCTGCTGGTCGTCGGCGCGCGCGGACGGCTGGCGCCCCTGGCGGCGCCGCTCGCGTTGGCGGCCGTGTGCATCGAGCTGTCGCTGGCGGCAGCCCCCCTCGACTTCCAGCATCCTACGGCGCCCGAGGCGGTCACCTCGCTGCGCACGGCGCAGGCCCATCTGCTGGCCGCCCCCGGCCGCTTCCTCTCGATGTCGGGCATCCGCTTCGATCCAGGCGACCTCAGGGAGATGCGCGAGCTGTGGGAAGGCCACCTCGATGCAGCCGCCCTGACCGACTATGTGACCGCCGCCAAGCTGAAGGAGATCCTCGCGCCCAACCTGCCTCTGCTCTGGCGCCTGCCGAGCATCGACGGCTACGACGGCGGCGTGTTGCCCCTGGCCCGCTATAGCTGGTTCCAGACGCTGTTCGTGACTCCCGATCGCCTGCTGCCCGACGGTCGCCTGCGCGAGCAACTCCGGGAGATCCCGGCCAGCCGTCTGCTCGATCTGGCCGGCGTCCGCTACGTGATCACCGACAAAGTGCGCGACGTGTGGGTGGATGGCGTCTACTACGATCTCCAGGGGCGCGTGGCGTTGACGCCAGGGGGGACGTTCACGCTGCCGCAGATCCCTCGTTTCTCGGCTACGGCCGTGGGAGTGATCTCCTATCTGGAGCCTCCCTATCCGCCCGACGGCAGCCAGGTGGGCCTCATCGAGGTGGCCATCGGCGACAGCAAGCCGCTGCGCCTGGAGGTGTTCGCCGGGCGCGATACGGCCGCGGGGGACGCCGCCAGCAAGGGGCAGCCCACGACGGCGCGCGCGGTCTTCCACGATGACCTGTGGCAGGTCGACTATTACGAGACGCGCCTCGCCCTCGGGCGCGCGACGGAGGCCCAGGCGATCACGGCGCGCTCGACGCTGGCGGCCGGCAACTGGGTCGTGCGCGGGGTGACGTTGATCGACGAGCGGACAGGCCAATTCATCGCCCTGCCGGTCTCCGCGGACGGCCGCTTGCGTCGCGTCCACTCCGGCGACGTCAAGATCTATGAGCTGAGCGAGGGGCTGGGGCGGACGTTCGTCAGCGGGCGGGCGCGCGTGCTCGCCGACGACGGTCAGGCGATCGCTGCCATCGCCGACTGGGACTTCGACCCACGGCAGGAGGTCATCGTCTCCGCGGGCGATCCGCTGGAAGGAGCAGGGCGCGTCGGCGAAGCGGAGATCGTTCGCGACGAGCCAGAGGAGGTCGTCATCCGCGCGCGGCTGGACGCTCCCGGCTACCTCGTCCTCAGCGACGCCAACTACCCAGGCTGGCGCGCCTTCGTCGACGGGCGGCCAGCTCCACTGTTGACGGCCAATTTCCTCTTCCGAGCGGTGGCGCTGTCCGAGGGAGAACACATGGTCAGCTTTCAGTACCGCTCAGCCGCGCTGGAACGCGGCGCGCGCGTGAGCCTGGCCGGCCTGGCGATCCTGGAATTGATCGTGGCGATCGGGCGCCGGCGCGCCCCAGCGCCTCCGCGGTGAATTCCGCCAGCGACGCTCAAGGGGGAGACCACCGCAAAGGTCACCCGGACAGATAGCGGCGCAGATGGGCGACGCTGGCGGCCGCCCATGCCTCTTCCAGGGCGATCGTCTCCTCCAGCGTCGGCTGCTCGGGCGGCCACAGCTCGATGATGACATTAAAATCATGGGGAGAGACGGCCAGCGTCTCCAGCAGCCACGGGATGTCGAGCAGCCCCTGGCCGACGGGCGCGCCGCTCACCGTGAAGCCCATCATCGACCAGACCCGCTGCACGGTGAAGTCCTTGAGGTGCAGACACATGGTGAGGGGCGCCAGGGCGCGCGTGACCTCCCGCCACCCCTCGCCCACCGCGAGCGAGTTGACCATGTCGAGGACGACGCCGACGCGATCGCTGCCGACCGCCTCGATCGCCGCGCGCAGCTCCGCCGCTGGCAGGTTGCCGTTCTCCAATCCCAGCCTGACATCGGCGGCTTCCAGGATCGGCAGCAGCGCGCCCAGGTGTTCGGGGATCGCCGCGGCGGGCGCTGGCTGGCCGCCGATCTCGGGGATCGTGCGCAGCAGGGCAGCGCCAATCCGCTGCGCCAGCGCGATCTGTTGGCGCAGATGCTCCGTTTCCAGGCCGCGCGTGCCCAGCTCCAGCTCGATGCCCCACGCCTGCGCCTGACGCACGAGACTTTCCAGGTCGGCCCTGCTCAGCCCAGCCAGCGGCAGGTTCGGCCCGAACTGGACGACGTGCACCCCCAGCGCGCGCGCCTTGTCGAGCAAATCAAATGCGGTCAGCGGCCGCGTCGGCCGCGCCGCGCGCCCGCCGAACTGGAAACCGATCGCCCACATGTAGGTGTACGTGCCGACGCCCAGCTTCATGAGGCTCCCCAGAGGCGCGCTGTTCGCTGCCGGTCTCCTGACCGACCAGGGCGACAGACGAAGATCCTCGAGATCGTGCTGAAAACGTACCGACGGCCGGGGAAAGTTTCGGCACGGTCTCCTGACCGTGCCCCTGGCTGGTCAGGAGACCAGCCAGAACCATTTGTCGGATAGGCTCGCAAAACTATACTGGCGGCCAGGGGTACACGCGGCCAGGGCCAGGGTCAGGGAAGCGACGCACGCGCAGGACGCGCTCGCAGCGCAGCAGGAAAGCCTGGATCTCTTCTTCTGCGAGCAGCCGCGCCAACGCTCGCCGCTCCTCGCAGTCCTCCGCCAGCCGCGCGCGCAACGCCTCCAGGTCCTCCAAGAACGCCTCGGGCACCGGCTGGCCAGCGAAGTCCCAGATCACCGTGCGTAGCTTGCGCTGCACATGAAAGGTCAACCCATGATCGACGGCCCAGATGCGGCCATCCTGCCCGAGCAGACAATGGCCGCCTTTGCGATCGGCGTTATTGGTCACGATATCGAAGAGGGCGATGGGCAATAGCTCACGTCGGCGCTCCGGGCCGAACGTGAAGTAGTTGGCTTCCAGATCGCACTCGACATAGAACTGCACCGTGCCCAGGCCATGGGGTCCGTCGCGCAGGACGGTGGGCGGGATCAGCGGCCACCCCAACATCTGGCTGACCAGATAGGCGGCCATCTCGCGCAGGCAAAGGGTGCCAGAAGGAAAATCCCACAAGGGAGCCTCGCCGCAGCGGGGCTTGTAGATGGCCGGCAACGTCAGCTCGACGCCAGCCAGCGAACGGCCGTGCACCGTGACCAGGAACGTGTAGTTGGAGCTCCAGGGGATCGCCCCCTGGACGTCGACGTCGCCCTCGCGCAAGATGGTCAGGATATCAGCTACCGAGACCGCCTGCGATTCGGCCGACGAGGTCAAGTTGGGATCAGGAGCGCTCACGGCGGACCCTCTGAGGGCAGGGCGGACGACGATTCCCCCCCGCCCAAAGTGAAGCTTCGTACGTAGTCTACCAGCGCCCACAGCTCTTCATCTGTAAAGATACTTCCCCAGTAGGGCATGCCGGTCCCCATGCCGCCGCGCACGAGTTTGCCATAGTAGACGAGGTCGCTGGCGCCCGCCGCGGCGCGTTGGTCGGTGAAGTCTGCCGGCGCGCGCGGGCCATGGGCTTCGATCATACCATGAATCTCGTGTGGTGAAGCAGAGCCAGCCGCCGGACCAGCGCCATCTCCTCGTTCGCCGTGGCAGGCCGCGCAGTTGGTCAGATAGAGGCGTCGTCCCATCTCCAGGTCCGTCGCCGAGGTCTGCGCGCGCCACAGATACGCGACCACGTCCCAACGCTCGGCCGGCGAGAGATCGCGCAATGGCCGGAGGTCTGGCGCTTCCCCCGCCGCCAGCCAGCGATAGACCTGTTCGGGGCTGTGCGTCCGCAAGTCGAGGCGGCCGAGGACCTCCTGGACGGGCGGCAGCCCTTTCACGCTCTCCCAGATGCGCGCGCCGCGCGCGGCCGAGGGCGGCGCGGCCGGAAAGATCTCGGCCAGATGCGGCGCATCGAGGTCGACGCCAGCCGCCTGCCAATCAGTCAGCGGCGGGGCGACAGGCGCGTCGACCGCGGCGGGATTGGCAGGATCGATCACCTCCAGCACGCCGCGCATGCGCCAGTGGCCTTCGGCGCACCACGTGGTGCAATAGAACGTGTACCGCCCGGCGCGCGTCGGCGTGAACTCAACGACCTTGGGCTGGCCAGGATAGACCCAGCCAGCGTCCACCCCAAGCTTGCCGATGGCGAAGCCGTGGACGACGTCGGCGCTGGTCAGGCGCAGGCGCACAGGCCGCCCCATCTCCACACGCACCACTTCCTGCGACCAGCCGCCGTCCCCCGGCAGGCGCCCGACGATCTCCACCTCCTGGACGGCGCCAGCCAGCCACGGCCGCACCCCGAATTGATAGCCAAGCACGATAGCAGGCAGCCCGCCCACGATCGCAAGGACGACGGCGAGGGCCAGCCGCTCGCGCCAGGTTCGCACATCCAGGCGATTCACCTGCATCGTTGACTTCATCCCAGATACAGACGCAAGAACCCCAGCGTGAACGCTAACAAGAGCAGCGTTACGGGCGCCACGGCCAGGGCCGCCTGCTCCGCGCGCGCGGTGTACTCGCCAGCGATGCGCCAGGCCACGGCCACCGCCGCGACCAGGCCGATCAACAAGACAGGCGCCTGCAGGAAGGGGACCACCGCTGGCAAATAGGGAGTCCACGGCCAGTCGCGCGTGCCCAGCAGGTCCCATCCCCAGCCGAAAGGATCGGAGAGGACGGGCCAGACATAGGAAAAGTTAGCGAAGACGAAGGAAAGGCTGAAGGCGATCCATGCCATCAAACCGAATGGCGCCAACGCATAAGCCAGGTCGATGGCAAGCTGGCGCGCGGGGACAGTGGAGAGGCGGGCCAGCCGATGCCCAAGCCAGCTCGCGCCGAAAAACAGGCCCGGCGCGACGGCCAGGTTGACGCCGACGAACCCCAGAGCATAGATCGCCCAGGCGCCCAGGTCCTGCAAGTTGGCGACATCCTTGAGCGCTCCCCACGGCCCCAACAACACCACGGAGTACAGAAAAGCGCAGGCGACCATGATGAACGCCTTGTACGCTTCATCGAGGCGTCGGCCTTTGGACACAAACAGATCGAGGCCAGGGAGGCGCAGGTTGACGGCGACGTTATTCAACGTGCACGTCTTCAGGCATTCCGTGCACAGGCCGCAATGGGTGTTGCGCTGCAAGTTACCCGGGAAGACCAGCCACGGACAGCCGAACCCCTGCTCGTTGCCGAGGTAGCAGTCTTTGGCGCGATGCTGGCGACACACGGCAGGGTCCTTCACGCGCAGCTCGAGCGGCGAGACCATGCTGTAGAGGCCGATGAAGCCGCCCACCGGGCAGAAATAGCGGCAGAAGACGCGACGCTCGTAGATCAGGCTCAGCCCCACGGCGAGAAGGACGAAAGCCAGGAGGAGAAGGCCAGTCGCCAGCGGGCGCGTGAGGATGATGGGGCTGAACAGCGCCACCCCGAGGAAGGCAGCGTTCTGAATCCAGATGTTCTGGAGGCGACGCGGCCAGCGCTTGCCCAACGTCCAGGGGCGTCGTCGCTGAGGGGCGATCAAGGCCTGGCGCTGTAGCCATTCGCCGGGAGCGGGGATCGGGCACATCGTACACCACAGGCGCCCTGCCGCCGGGATGAGGATGACGATGAGCAGCGCCCACCATACGATCCACACGAAGATGATGCCGAAGTTGCGATTCCCCACCGGCGTCCCGAGCAGGCCGGCCAGGATGGCCAGGACGAAGAAGACGAGGGTGATCGCGATCAGCGTGAACTGCAGGGGGCGCCAGCGCAGCAGGCGATGCAGCCAGGGCAGCGCAGTCAGCTCCCAACGCCAGGCGGCGAGTGGGATCGCGCTCTCGGCGGCAGACGATGATACAGCGGATCGAGAGGAAACATCCGGGTTCGCAGATAGGTTCATCGTGCGCGTTCCCGTTCTCGCACATACAGAAACGCGAGCGAGCCGCTGGCGGCCACGACGGCGAGCGCGACCGCGCGCCAGAACGGAGTATTTGGCCCTACGACAAGTTCGCCGATCATGAACGGATGCAGGCTGCCGCACGTGATCGAACAGCGATACCGGAACTTGCCCGGCCGGTCCGCGACGAAGGTTGTCTGCGCCGAATGGCCCGGCGCGGCTTCGAGGCGCACATCGTAGCCGTCGATGATGAGGCCATGCACGACGTCGGTCGCGTGGAGGATGAGGGTCACCTCATCGCCGAGCTGGACGTTCAGCCGCGCCGGCGCGAAGGCGAACATGCGAGCGTCGATGTGCACCTCGCGGCGCGTGGGCGAAGGCGCATCCAGCGGCCAGGGCAGGAAGACGATCACGAGCGAAGCCAGGATCGCGCCGAGCAGCAACGCGCGGCTGGCGCGGATCGGATGGCTCGACATCGGTGTCCCTGCAGCGAATCGATCAGCGCCCATGACTCAACGCGCGGTGGAGGGGCCATACTGGCTGTATTTGCGCTCGATCGCGGCGCGCATCGTGGGCACGTCCTTCCCCTCGCGCATCATCTGCATCACGTCCCGCGTGATGTCGATGCAGATGCTTCAGCCGTAGGCGTGCGTGTCCAGGACCAGGTTGCCATTCGGCGAACCGTCCTCTTTGACGTAGCACATGTAGTTGCTCTGATGGCCGACGTCCACGCAGCCGCAGAAGCAGGGGATCTCCTGCAGGATCTCCTTGTTGGCGATGGCGAACTGATACGCCTCGCGCACGGCCGTCGGCGCCCGCTGAATCTCCGGCGGCAACGCGGAGAGGGGGGCCATCTTCAGTTCGACGGGCGCTTTGCTTCCGCAGCCAGCGACCACGATCAACAACACCATGCACAGTAGTGCTGCTCTGAACCGGCGATCCATCGCTGCTCCTTAAAGTTCAAGCGATCGCACCTGGCGTTTCCCGCCCGTCCCCACAGGGACGAGCAAGGGGGAACAATAGTACCATAGAAGTCTAGTTTATCATAAATACCGTGGTCGCCGGGCCGCCATTGCGCTGGGGCGCGTATCGCAATCCTCTGGATTGCGATACGATCCCCGCGGGAGCGCATGCTGCAATCCGGAGGATTGCGCTACGATCTCCGCCCGCAGGAGCGCATGCCGCAATCCGGAGGGAATCCAAATTGAACAGATGAAGAGCGCATGGTATGATACCTGCGCCGGGGGGCGCATTCACGATAAGCGAGGAACCTTGTGACCATTGCGCAAAGACGCAGTCTGATCGCTCTCACCTGTGGCTCGATGACACAGCACGGCGTCGTCCTGCTGTTGATGGGGCCGGTCCTGCCGGCCCTCATGCAGTATTTTCACATCCAGGAATCAGCCGCTGGCCTCCTGCTGGGGATGGGGTCGCTGGGCTTCACGTTGGGGCCGATCGTAGCCGGGGCGTTGGCCGATCGCGGCGGCGTGCGCGCCGTGCTGCTGCTCGGCCTGGGCATCGAGATCATCATGTTGGCCCTTTTTGGGTTCGTTCCCCCCTCGGGCTTTGTGCTCGCGCTCCTGCTCGCCCTGCTCCTCCAGTTCGCTGCGGCGTTCGTGGAGACGGCGGTCAACGTGATCCCGGCGCTGATCGAACGTCATCAGGCCGGATCGCTGATGAACCTGGTGCACATGTTCTTCAGCATCGGCGCCTTCCTCAGCCCCTTCCTGGCCGGCATGATCCTGCAGGCCACCGGCAACTGGCGCCTCGTCTTCTGGCTGACGATCGCGCCCACCGCCCTGCTGCTGGCGATCGGCTGGGAGGTCCCCTTCCCGCCGCGCGTCCAGAAGACGCCAGACGATCGCCGCCCCAGGATCGCGCTCACCACCCTCCTGCGCGAGCGCTCGATCCTGCTGGGCGCGCTCGCGCTTTTCATCTACGTCGGCGCCGAGATCGGCGCCTCCAACTGGATCGTCCTCTTCCTGCAACGCGAGCGCGGCTTCTCCACGCTGGCGGCCACCTCCGGCCTCTCGGTCCTGTGGATCGGTATCATGATTGGCCGCTATCTCAATAGCGTGTTAGCGAAATATCGCTCCAGCCGTGAGCTGGTGTTGTGGGCTGGTGTCGGCGGCCTGGTCACGGGGCTGGGGCTGCTCACCGCTTCCCTGCCTGCGATCGCCTACCTGTGGCTGGGCGGCCTCGGCCTCTCGATGTCGGGCGTGTATCCCAACATCATGGCCGAGTTGAACGGCCGCGATCCGGCGCGCGCGGGGGTGGTCACCGGCTTCCTGACCGTGGCTGCCGCCGCTGGCTCGATGATCTCGCAGCCGATGCTGGGCGTGCTGGCCGAGCGTTTCGGGCTGGCCACGGCCATGATCATGCCCGCGATCCTCATGGGACTGTTGACCCTCGCGTATCTGGGCGCCGTCGAGGTCAAGCCCAGCCGCGCGCCCGCGCCAGTCAAGGAAGGGTAAGCGAGCCAATCGGCTCAGAAAGGAAGGGACATGCACCTGTGCCGTTTCATCGCCGCTGACGGCCCTCACCTCGGCCTCATCATCGGGGAGGAGGTCTACGACCTGACCCTCATCGATCCGGCGCGCTTCGGCTCGCTGGGCAGCCTGCTCACCTGGTCGACCGTCGTTGCCGCGCTGCCTGAAGCGCTGACGCGCGCCGTCGCTGGCTACCGGCCGCTGGCGGGCGGACGCGCAGGCCTGCGCCTGCTCAAGCCGATCGACGAGCAAGAGGTGTGGGCCGCGGGCGTCACCTACCTGCGCAGCCGCGCCGCCCGCGAGCGCGAGTCGCAGAGCAGCGACCTCTACAGCCGCGTCTACCGCGCGGCGCGGCCGGAGATCTTCTTCAAGGGGCTGCCCCATCACTGCGTCGGCCCGGATGAGCCGGTCCGCGTGCGCGCCGACTCACGCTGGTCCGTGCCCGAGCCGGAGCTGGCGCTCCTGCTCAATCCCGCTGGCGAGATCGTCGGGTTCACCGTCGGCAACGACATGAGCGCGCGCGACATCGAGGGCGAGAACGCCCTCTACCTGCCGCAGGCGAAGATCTATCGCCAAGGCTGCGCGCTGGGGCCAGTGATCCGCCTGGCGGGGACCGGCGCCGATCCGAGCGCGCTCGGCGTCACGCTGCGCATCGCCCGCGGGGGCGCCGTCGTCTTCGAGGGGACCACGCGCACGAGCCAGATGGCGCGCCCGTTCGCCGACCTGATCGCCTACCTGCGGCGCGAGAACGATCTGCCGCGCGGCGCGTTCTTCCTCACCGGCACCGGCATCATCCCACCGGACGACTTCACGCTGCGCGAGGGAGATCGCGTCACGATCACGATCGAGGGGGTCGGCGAGCTGTCCAATCCTGTCGTCCAGGATCACCGCGAACGATGAGGATCGCGCTCAAGCGCCTCGCCGAACAGCAGACGCCCCCTGGCGCCGATGCGCTGCGCGTCGCGTCGGCGTTGTCTCACTTGCCGTACTTTCCCATTAAGCTTCCTTGCGCCAGGATATGCCCCTGCATGGCGGCGAGCACCTGATCTTTGGTCGCGCCAGCGCTCAACGCGAGCGACTCCACGTCCAGAGCATACACCGTGAAGATATAACGATGCACGCCCGACGGCGGACAAGGCCCCATGTAACCGGTCTCGCCGCCACTGTTCCGGCCGCTCGTGCCAACGCTCATCGCGCCCTCGGCGATCTCGGTCTGCGTCGCGGGGATGTCGAAGGCGACCCAGTGCGTAAAGACGCCGCGCGGCGCGTCGGGGTCATCCACGATGAGGACGAAGCTGCGGGTGGTCGGAGGCGCGCCGCTCCATTTGAGCGCAGGCGACAGATCGCTTCCATCGCAGGTGAACTTCTGCGGGATTGCCTCGCCCTCTGCGAACGCGCTGCTGACGAGGGTGAGCCTGGCCGCGCCTGCGGGAGCGGTTGGCGCAGGCGCGGCTGATGAAGCGCACGCGCTCAGGGCCAGGACGAAGGCCAGGACGAACATGGACGCTTTGAACATGGTTCGTTCCCTCCGCTTCGCGATGCTCATCGAAAGTAGCATGGAGCGGCCAGCGTCGCAGAGCTGTGAAGCGCTAGTTCAGGAAATACAAAGCCAGACGTTCGCTGCGTTGCGGCCGATCGCCCAGACCCAGGACGTCGAGGACGGCGTCCGGGCGGCCTGTAGCGCCCGGCTCGGCGCGCAAACGCATGCGCAGGACCAGCCAGCCATCCGGATCCGCTCCCTCCACCCACAGCGCCTCGATCAGGGGACGCAGATCGTAGGGATGGGGCGTTTCCCCTTCGCGACGACGGCGCGCGTGAGGGACCTCATCGGCGGCCAGCAGCGTCGCCACGCGCGCCGCCAACTGCTCCACCGATAGCGTCGGCGCCTCCACCGCCACGCGCCAGTCGGCGGCGCGCAACTGCGCCTGCAGCGATGGCGAGTGAGCGTCCACCTCCTCCACGCGCGTCAGCTCGATCCCCGGCGGCAATTGGGCGCGCACGCGCGCGGCGAACTCGTCGAGGGGCACGGGGCGCTCCAGCCAGAGGTCCGCCACCTCAGCGCGACCATAGCAGCCAGTAGGCAACGCCGCCGCGAACTGGAGGCGAATCTGGGGGTTGAAGCCCTGCGTGTAGGCCACCGGCATCCCCGCGCGGCGCAGCGCGCGCTCCCACAGGCGCACCAGGTCCAGATGCGAGATCCAACGGAGCGCCGCGCCGTGAACGAACGTCAACCGCAGCCTCATCTCTTGCACGATCGCTTTCCTCTCCAGCCGTTCAGGGTGATCATACACGACCATGGGCGCCAGGCGCATTATGAGGCCATCGGCAACGATCGCGCAAGGAAACATGCGCAGCATGACGACGGATCGTTGCAGAAACGTTTTGTGCCCTCACTTTCTCCCTTCCTCTTTCAACTTTAGAAGAGGAAGGGAGAAGGCGAGGGGCGCTCTGGCTATTCTTCTGATATGATATAATAGAGAAAGAAAGTAACTTGCGCCAAGGAGTCGCCCCATGCCACCTGAAGCTCACGCGCCGCTGCCTGGCCGACTGATCGCCGTCGAAGGGCTGGACGGCAGCGGCAAGTCGACCCAGATCTATCTTCTGAAACGCTGGCTGGAACTGCAGGGCCTGAAGGCCTTTTTCACCGAGTGGAACTCGTCGGAAGTGGTGCGCGCGGCCACGCGCCGCGGCAAGAAGAAGCAGCTCCTCACCCCCACCACCTTCTCGCTCATCCATAGCACCGATTTCGCTGACCGCTACGAACGCCAGATTCTGCCCCTGCTCAAAGCCGGCTTCATCGTCCTCGCCGATCGCTACATCTACACTGCCATGGCTCGCGACGTGGTGCGTGGGTGCTCTCCTTCATGGGTGCGCAACCTGTACAGCTTCGCCCGCCGGCCCGACATCACGTTCTTCTTCAACGTCCCACTGGCTGTGGCGCTCGACCGCATCCTGGGTGGGCGCGCCCAGCTCAAGTATCACGAGGCGGGCATGGACCTGGGGCTTTCTCCCGATCCGACGGAGAGCTTCCGCATCTTCCAGGAGCGGGTGCAGCAGCAGTACCTGAGCATGGTGGACGAGTTCGGCTTCACCGTCATCGACGCCGCCCGCACCATCGAGGTGCAACAAGAGGAGGTGCGCGCCGTCGTCGCCAGCCAGATCGACCTTTCGCGCTTCCGCTGGAGGATCCGCCGATGACCTACAATCGCTTTTACGGAGAGGGAATCCCAGGCATCCGGCCCGAGAGCCTGATCGGGAAGCTGATCGTGATCGAGGGGGCGGACGGCAGCGGTCGCTCCACTCAGATCACTCTCCTCACCGACGTCCTCGAACGACGCGGGCACGCGATCGTCAACGTCGGCCTCAGCCGCTCGACGCTGGTCAGCCGCGAGCTGGAAGAGGCCAAACAGGGCAATGTGCTCAGCCCGACCACGCGCAGCCTCTTCTACGCTACCGATTTCGCCGACCAGTTGGAGAATCGCATCCTCCCCGCGCTGAAGGCCGGCCTCACGGTCCTCGCCGATCGTTACATTTATACGTTGATGGCGCGCGATCTGGTGCGCGGCGCCGATCTGGCGTGGCTGGAGGGGTTATACGGCATCGCCCTGGTGCCCGACGCCGTCTTCTTCCTGGAGGTCAGCCCAGGCAACCTCATCGAACGCAACTTCCAGCGTTCCGGCACGCTCGATTACTGGGAGGCGGGCATGGACCTGGGCCTCTCGCGCGACATCTTCGAATCGTTCGTGAAGTATCAGCGCATGCTCCACGCCGAGTTCCGACGTCTGCAGGAACGCTATCACTTCGAGATCATCAACGGCAACCGTTCGATCCGGGCCATCTCGCGCGAGCTGCAGGCGCGCGTGGCCGCTGTCCTGGGAGATGAGGTGGGAACCCATGGCCAAATCGAAACCTCGTCGGCCAGCGCCAACCGATAACGAGGCGGACGCCGCCCAACGTTCCCCCGACGAAGCCCACTTGCGGCGCCTCCTCGCCATCGAACTAGACGAGCTGCGCGCCGAATTGCGCGAGGCGATCGAAGCCTTCCGCCTGCGGCTGGAGGGCCAGATCGCCCAGGTTCAGGAGACGCTGGCTGCGCCTGACCCGCCTGAAGGGGAGGCCGATCGCGGCGTGCGCCTGGCTGTCCTGACGTCGGCCATCGCCATGCTGCGCGATCTGCAGGTGAAGCCGGAGAAAGGGCGCCGCCGCGACCTCAAACAGATCGAGCAGGCGCTCGACGCGATCCGCGACCAGATGATCGGCTGGTAGCAACAACCCACGATCCCATCGCACGGAGGAACTCGCATGGCAGACCATGCCGGCGCTTATATGGTAGGCATCGACCTCGGAGGCACCAAGATTCTGGCCGGGGTTGTGGACGCCGAAGGCCGCATCCTGGCTCGCGCCAAACTGCGCACACAGGCCGACCGCCCGGCGGCTGAGGTCATCGCCAGCATCGGCGAGGCGGTGCGGTCCGCCGTGGCCCAGGCCGGCCTCTCGATGGAGCAGATCAGCGCCATCGGCGTCGCCGCGCCGGGGGTGCTCGACGCAGCGGCTGGCGTGGTCCGCTTCGCCCCTAACCTGCGCTGGCGCGATGTGCCCCTGGCGGCTGCCTTGCGCAAGGACCTGGGCGTGCCCGTTTACCTGGAGAACGACGTCAACATGGGCACGCTGGCCGAACATGTGTTGGGAGCCGGTCGCGGCGCCAGGGACGTCGTCGGCATCTTCGTCGGCACCGGCATCGGCGGCGGCATCATCCTCAACGGACGCCTGCATCGGGGCCGCAACGGCAGCGCAGGCGAGGTTGGCCACATGACGGTGAAGATGGGCGGCCCGCGCTGCGGCTGCGGTCGCCGCGGCTGCCTGGAAGCGGTCGCCAGCCGCACTGCCATCGTGCGCGATCTGCGGGCCGCGATCGACGCCGGCGCCGCGAGCGTGTTGCCCAAGCTGGTCAAAGGGGACCTCGACCGCCTGACCAGCGGCGCGCTCGCCGAAGCGGTGCGCCGCGGCGATAAGCTGACGATCAAAGTGCTCAAGCGCGCGACCAAGAGCCTGGGCATCGGCGTCGGCAGCATCGTCAACTTCCTGGGGCCGGAGATGGTCATCCTCGGCGGCGGCGTGATCGAGGCGCTGGACGACGCCTGGCTGGAGCGCGTGCGGCGCGTCGCGCACCTCTATGCCATCGGCAACGCCATGGAGGGGGTCAAGATCGTGCGCGCCCAACTGGGCGACGACGCGGTCATGCTCGGCGCGGCCGTGCTCGCGCAGCAGATGCTGGTGGAGGCGCCGCCCAACTGCCTGGCTGTTATCGACATCGGGACCAACTCGGTGGAGATGCTGGCCGCCGCCGTCCGCAACGGGCGTCTGGAGCAGATCCTGCGCGACGAGGAACGCATCACCTTGTTGGGCGAGGGATTCGAACAGACCGGAATGCTGGCCCCCGCCGCGATGGAGCGGACGCTGGCGGCCATCTCCGAGTTCGCGCTGGAGTCGGCGCGCATCGGCGTCGAACGGCTGATGGCCCTCGCCACCAGCGCCGTGCGCAGCGCCGAGAATGGCCCCGCTTACGTCGAGCGCATCCGCCAGGAGGCAGGCGTCGAGGTGCGCACCCTCAGCGGCGAACAGGAAGCCGAGATGACCTTCCGCGGCATCGTCGCTGACGAGATGCTGGCCGGCCACAAGCTGCTGGCGGTGGACGTGGGCGGCGGCGCGATGGAGCTGGTGCTGGGCAGCCAGGAAGGGATCGAGGCGCGCCTCAGCCTCGACCTGGGAGGCGCGCGCCTGGCCCAGCGCTTCCTGACCTCCGACCCGGTCGCCGAGGCCGAACTGGCGCAGTTGCGCAGCTTCGTGCGCGAGGTGCTCTCGGCCGTGATCAGCCCATCCTCCGCGCAGGGCCGGCTGGTGGTGGCGACGGGCGGCACCGCCCGCGCCCTGGCCGCCATCGACCTGTTAGAGACGGGCGGATCGGCGGAGGCGGTGCACGGCTACGTGCTGTCGGCGACGCGCGTGAACGCGATCCTCGATCAGCTCGCGCGCATGACGCGCGCGGAGCGCCGGCGTATGCCAGGGCTTCCATCGGCGCGCGCGGACGTCATCGTGGCCGGCGCCGCCATCTTCGCGACCGTCATGGACGCCCTGGGCATCGACCGGATGGTGATCAGCACGCGCGGCCTGCGCTACGGCGCATTGATGGCGTTGGCGCAAGAGATGGGGTAACTTCTTGAATAGAGAGATAACAGGTGATCCATGAGCGACCAGTCCGATCCGATCAGCGCGGACGAGTTCCAGTCCCCCCAGGCCGACGTCGGGTTCGGCGCGGGGACAAGCGGAAAGTTGACGCGGCTGCGCACCGAACAGGAAAGCCTGACTCAAGAGTGGAACAAGCTGCAGGAGAAGGTCAAGCGGCTCAGCCAGGACCTGGCGATCGAGAGCGGCGCCGCCCGCAAATTCCAACTGGAGCAGGAGCTGGCCGAGGCTAAAGCCCAAAAGGCCAGCGTGGAGCGCGAGCTGGAGGCAGTCGAAGAGGCGATCGCGCGCGAGGCCAGCGTTCGGCCGTTCGATAGCAACCCGTCGGTGCGGACCGCTGCCCCGCCCCCGGGGGAACAGCCGATCATGCAACCTCCCAGCCGGATGGCCGCGAGCGCTCAGTTCGTGCAGTTGAGCGTCGAGTTGCTCCAGGAATTCGACGAGCTGCAGCGCGACCTGCACGGCCACGTGCGCGGCTACATTCGCTTTCTGGAGATCGTCGACCGCTGCGACGATATCCGGGAGCTGCCGGAGTCTACGGCATGGAAGCGCATCTACGAGGACAAACTGCTCAACTTCCCTTCGCTTGATCACCTCGACGCCTGCATGTATCGCGACTTCGCCGAGCCGATCGCGAACGCGAAGGCGGCGCTCGAGGAGGCCAAGAAACGGGCCCGCGCGCGAGCGCGCAAGAACGCCAGCGGGGCGGACCAGGCGTTCAACGACCAGATCGACTCCCTGCGCGAGAACGCGGTGAGCATCGCCAATGGATGCCGAGAGCGCGCCACCCAGGAGCTATCGCAGGTGGAAGGGGTGTTCCGCAGCATCCTGCAGATTCGAACGCAACCCGCCGTCCCCCGAAGCGAGCAGAGCCACCGTCGGCCAGAGGGCGTCGCACGGATGCCGCTCGCAATCAGCATGAACACGCGGAGGTGAAGCCATGGAGCAGCCGCAGTCTCTGCTTTCCCAGCAGCTCACAGAAGAAGAACGGGGGCGCCTGCTCGCAAAAGCGGCGTACGAGCTACACACGTTTCTGGAGGAGCGTCCTCAAGCGACCGCTCACTTCCTGGAGATCTTGGGCAAACGACTGGAGAACGGCGTCACCGTCGACACCTGGGGGGTGCTGGGCAGCAGCGTGAGCGCTTACCTGGGGCGCGATCCTGGCGACCTGATCGCCTGGGTCGTGCAGTCCGACCAGACCAACAAGTTGAACTTCGTGGAACAATACGCGTCCCCCGAGGTCGTCGCCTTCCTGCGCACGATCGTCGGCCTCTACGGCGTCGAATTGGAGACGGCGTTTGCGCTCAGCGGCGAGCTGCCTCACAACTGGCGTACCATCTTCCGCGAAGTATATTATGACAAGATCCTCGGCCGCTATCGCCTGCAGGTGCGTATCGAGAAGATGAACGGCGAGAGCACGATCCTGGAAGGGCCGCCCGACTCCCTCCTCAGCCTCACCAGCTACCTGATCCTAACTCTCAATCTGTTAGGCGACGCCGACGCGTTCAGCGAAGACAACAAGCAGTTGTTCCTCGAACAGGCCGAGCAACTGATCCAGACCCTGCGGCCCAAGCGCCGGAGCAGGCGGCGCGCGTCAGTGGAGGGCGACGGCGCCTGAGCCTGTAAGGCCCGCCAGCCTATGAGTAGATTGCTGGCGCCGCAAGCGGCCGCCGACCGTTGACGCGGCTGGCGATGCTGGGCGCGTGGACCTCCTCTCGAGCGACGACGACCTCCGGCGCGGGGACCGGCATCGCGGGCGTCTGAGCGGCGCCATTCGCCAGGGCCAGGATCTCCTCCCGCCGATCGATCACGCGCGCCAGCTTCCCATCCACCATCTGGAAAACGCGGTCCACATATTGCACCATGCGCAGGTCGTGCGTGACCATGATGCCCGCGCGCTGCTGCTCATGGATGAGGGCGGCGAAAGTCTCGACGACCTGGTAAGCGCGCTCGGTGTCGAGGCTGGCCGTCGGCTCATCGGCCAGGACGACGGCAGGGTCATGGATGAGGGCGCGCGCGATGGCCACGCGCTGCTGCTGTCCGCCAGAGAGCTGACGCGGCAGATTGCGCAGGCGCTCCCCCAGACCCAGGCGCGTCAGCAGCTCGCGCGCGCGCTCCCTGCCCGCCTTGTCCAGTTTCCCGTTCAGGCGCAGCATCAGCTCGACGTTCTCCTGCGCCGTGAGGTAGGGGATCAGGTTGTTGGTCTGGAAGGTGAAGCCGATCTTCTCGCGGCGGAAGCGCGCCCGCTGCCGCTCAGGCATCCGGCTGAGATCGACGCCGTCGATGCGGATCTGCCCCTCACTGGGGGTCAACAGCCCCGCCAGCATCGCCAGCAGCGTCGTCTTGCCGGAGCCGCTGGGGCCGACCAGCGCCACGAACTCCCCAGGCTCCAGGCGCAGGGAGACGCCATCGACGGCGCGGACGAGGCCGCCGTCCCCTTGATAGAACTTGACGAGCGCTTGCGTTTCCAGGGCTGGGGTCATGGTAGGCTCCTTTTATGATGAGAGTCCGAGCGCGGTCAGCGGCTCGATGCGCAGAGAATACAAGACCGAGACCATCCCGCCGATGGGGCCGATCAACATCAACGAGGCGATCGCCATGATCAACGCGTCTTGCGTGAACAGGATCGGGATCGTGGGAGGGAAGCTCAACGACAGCCCCAACGTCGCGGCCGCGCCGATGGCCACGCCGATCGCGGTGACGGCGGTGATCTGGGCCACGCTGGCTACGGCGATCGTGTGGTTGCTGGCGCCGATCGCTTTGAGCACGCCGATCTGCGCCACCTTTTGGAGGATCTGAATCTGGAAGAACCCGCCGATGACCAGGGTGCCGATGAGCAGAGCGAAGGCGCGTTGGGTCATCAGCGTGCTCTGTTGAGCGCTGTAGCCGGGCGACGCTTCGTAGGCGGTCTTGCGGTCGACCGCTTGTGTGTCGCGCACAGTGGCCTCGATGCGCTGCGCCACTTCTGTGAGCCGGGCGGGATCGGCGACGCGCACGCCGACGACGTTGGAGACCAGCTCGGACTGGGTCGCGTCGCTCGTGATGACAGGCTGCGGCTTGATCTTGTTCCAGGTCAGGAAGGGGACGACGACGCTGGGCTGGAAGAAGTACTGGCGGCCATCGCTGATGCCGACCACGCGCAACGTGTAGAACTTGTCTTCCGTGCCCTGCACCGATCGGATCACGAACTCATCGCCCACGTTGAGGTTGGCGCGCTGGGCGACGCGACTGTCGATGACCGCCTCCTGGGCGCGACGGCTGCGCAGGCCGCGGCCGCTCAGGGCCGGGATCTCGCCGGGCTGGCCCGGCTCCACGCCGATCAGCGCGATATCCAGCTCGTTCCCGCCGCCGAGGGCGATCGCCGCCGAGCTGAAGCCGATGGGGGCAGCGGCGACGACCCCATCGACGCGGCGGATGTCATTGAGCGTTGAGCGCCCGACGCGACTGGCTATCGTCGAAAGCTCGGCGCTCTTCTGGAAGACGATCAGGTCGGCGTCGAGCTTCTCGATATATTCTTTATTGGCGGTCGCCAGCCCCTCGGCCAGGGCGGAGACGAAGAGGACGAGCACCGTGATCAGCGCGATGACCAGGCTGACCAGGAAGAAACGCCCTCGATTGCGCCACAGCTCTTTGAAGGCCAGATACACGGACATGGGTGCGAACCTCGCTTCCTTACTCCAGAGAACAGCTATCACTCACACGCAGATTCTACCACAGCCCGATCGTTTTGTCAAGATATTGTTCAAATTATGCATTCATTCTGTCCGGGAAATGAGGCGCGAGGGCAGGGGAAGTTCAGAGGCAAGCTGAGCGTATTTCAGTTTTTGCTGTGGCCGTACCGCAATCCTCCGGATTGCGCTGCGCCGCGTCCCGTTCTGGTACACCCAAACGACTCTGATGAGCGCTGGCGGCAAGCCTCCCCGCTTGACCCTCCCTTTTCTCTCGCGATATACTGCAACCGCTGCGTCAGTGCAGCGCGCCGGTCAATCTCCGCTTCATCATCAGACCTTTGATCGAACAGCCCCACATTCCAATGAGAGGAGGCATTCTCATGAGCAACTTCCGCCAAGAGCAGGATTCCCTGGTATGGGAACAGAACCACGAGACTGTGCGCATCGAGCCATGGGGGCCTCACAGCCTGCGCGTGCGCGCGACAGTGGCAGCGGAGATCCGCAACGACTGGCCGAACGCGCCGCTGGACCCGACCGCCACAGAGACGCAGATCGAGATCGGCGAGGAGCAGGCCATCATCCGCAACGGCGCCATCACAGCCGAAATCCGCGCGGGCGGAGAAGGGACGATCGTCGGTGTCCAGACGGCCATCTGCTTCCGCAACAGCGCCACCAGCGCCGAGCTCCTGGCCGAGCCGCCATCCTATTTCCCGCGACCGCCCGCGCGACAGTTCAGGCATGTGGGAGGCGACCTCTTTCAGGTCGAAGCGCGGTTCAAGGCGTACGATGGAGAACGGCTGTACGGTCTGGGTCAGCATCAACACGGGTTGCTGGACCAGAAAGGCACGGTGATCAATCTCGTCCAACACAACACGGAGGTGTGCATTCCTTTCCTGCTTTCGAGCCGCGGCTACGGCTTCCTATGGAACAACCCGGCCATCGGGCGCGTGGAATTGAGCCGAGATCAGACGCGCTGGATCGCCGAGGCCACGCCTCAGATGGACTACTGGGTGACGGCAGGCAGCACGCCGGCGGAGATCATGGCTCGCTACGCGGATGTTACCGGCCATGCGCCGCTGATGCCGGAGTGGGCGGCAGGCTTCTGGCAGTGCAAGCTGCGCTACCGCACGCAGGATGAGCTGCTCTCCGTGGCCCGCGAGTACAGGCGTCGCGGCCTGCCCCTCTCGGTCATCGTCATCGACTTCTTCCACTGGACCAAGCAAGGCGAGTGGCAGTTCGATCCCCAATGCTGGCCGGATCCGGCAGGGATGGTGCGCGAGCTGGAGGAGATGGGGGTCAAGGTGATGGTCTCGATCTGGCCCACCGTCAACCCTGCCAGCACGAACTTCCAGGAGATGCAGCGGCGCGGATTGCTGGTCCGCACAGAGCGCGGCGTCCCGGCGGTGTTGCTCTTCACAGACACCGGATTCGAGGCGCCCGTCTACCTGCACTACTATGATCCCACCCACCCTGAGGCGCGGCGCTTCATTTGGGAACGGGTCCGCGAGGGCTACTATCGGCATGGGATCAAGGTCTGGTGGTTAGACGCGTGCGAGCCAGAAGTTCGTCCCGAAGACCCCGGGAACATGCGCTACCATATCGGCAACGGGGCGGCGGTGGGCAATCTCTACCCTTTGCTGCACCAGCGCGCTTTCTACGAGGGGATGCGCGCCGAAGGGGAAGAGGAGATCATCACCCTCTGTCGGTCAGCGTGGGCAGGCAGCCAGCGCTACGCAGCAGCGGTCTGGTCGGGCGACATTCGGTCCACCTTCGAGGCGCTGCGGACTCAGGTTCGCGCCGGGCTGAACATCGGTTTGAGCGGCATCCCCTGGTGGACCACGGACATCGGCGGCTTCTTCGGCGGCGATCCTCAATCGTCCTACTTCCGCGAGCTGATCGTGCGCTGGTTTCAGTATGGCACCTTCTGCCCACTGTTTCGTCTGCACGGCTTCCGGCTGCCCGCCAGCAGTTGGGATAGCGGCGGCCCCAACGAGGCGTGGTCCTTCGGCGACGAGGCCTACGCCATCATCAAAGAATTGCTGTTCCTGCGCGAACGGCTGCGACCCTACATCATGGCTCAGATGCGTCTGGCCCATGAGAGAGGAATTCCTCCCATGCGCCCTCTCTTCTTCGACTTTCCCCAGGACAAGGAGAGTTGGGCCATAGAGGATCAATTCCTGTTTGGGCCAGATTTGCTGGTTGCGCCGGTGCTCTATGAAGGCGCGCGCAGCCGTGAGGTATACCTGCCAGCCGACGCACAGTGGCGGGATGCCTGGACAGACGAGGTCTATAGCGGCGGCCAGCGGATCACAGCCGACGCGCCGTTGGCGCGCATCCCACTGTACCTGCGCGGAGAGGCGAGGCTGCCCATTCGCGCTGACGGGAAGTGACATCGCGGACAGGCGCTTTGCGGTAGCGCCTTGTTGGACTAGCCGCATTCAACCCTCACCCCCTGTTGAGGCGGGGTCCAATCGCCCAATGCAAAATCCAACCGAACGAGGCGCCAGGAGGACGCACGATGCAGAAACACGATTTTGATCTAGGCTGGGAATTCTCCGAAGTATCAGGCATGGAGGCCCTTTTGGCGCCAGATGCCTGGCGGCCGGTCAACCTGCCGCATGACGCCATGATCGCTAAGCCGCGCTCTCCTGCTGCTTCATCAGGAGGCGCCGGAGGGTTCTTCCCAGGCAGCGTGGCGAACTACCGCAAGAAATTCCTGGCCCCTGCCGAGTGGCAGGGGCAGAGCGTACAGCTTGAGTTCGAAGGCGTCTACATGAATGCTGAGGTGTCGGTCAATCACCACCTCCTGCGCCTCCAGCCGTATGGCTATTCCAGCTTTAGCGTCGACATCACGCCCTACCTGGCCTACGGACAGGAAAATCTCGTGAACGTAGTGGCGAACAACACGGCGCAGCCCAATTCGCGCTGGTATTCAGGGACAGGCATCTACCGGCATGTTTGGCTGCGCGTGGGCGGCGACCTCCATATACAACCCTGGGGCGTCTTCGTCACCACCCCCGTGGTGGACCCGGAAGCTTCGGTAGTGCAGGTGGCCACTGAGCTAGCGAGCCTTTCCGGCAATCTGGATGGAGCCGTGCTGCGCTCCAGCATTTGGGACGGGCAGGGCGCGCTCGTTTCCCAGGTGGAGACGCCCATCAGGCTCTTGAGCGTCCAGCAAACCATGCTGGTCAAGCGGCCCAAGCTGTGGTCGGTAGAGCAACCGAACCTGTACACGCTCATCAGCGAGGTGCTGGTGAAGGGCGCCGTGGTAGACAGCGAGCGCACCACGTTTGGCATCCGCTCGATCGCTGTGGATGCGCAACATGGCTTCCGCCTGAACGGCGTGCCGATGAAACTGAGAGGCGGCTGCATCCATCATGATCATGGGCCGCTGGGCGCCGCCAGCTTCGATCGCGCCGAGGAGCGCAAGGTAGAGCTGCTCAAATCCGCTGGCTACAATGCCCTGCGCACGGCCCACAACCCGCCTGCCCCAGCGCTCCTGGACGCCTGTGATCGCCTGGGCATGCTGGTGATCGACGAGGCGTTCGATTGCTGGACCCTGGCCAAAACGCCCAACGACTACCACCTGAACTTCAACGAATGGTGGCAACGTGATCTGGAGGCGATGGTGAAGCGCGATCGCAACCATCCATCAGTCATCATGTGGTCGATCGGCAATGAGATCCTGGAAGCTCTCGGTTCGCCCGCCGGAGCAGCCTGGTCACAGCGCCTGGCCGATCACGTGCGCTCGCTTGACAGCACTCGCCTGGTAACCTCCGGCTTGATCGCCAACATCCTGGAACTTGCGGAAACGGGCGCCCTGGCTTCGATCTTCGCGCTCCAGCCTGCGCCGGAGGACCTGCAAAAAGACACATGGGGCCTGATGACCGCGAACTTCATCAAGCCGCTGGACGTCGCTGGCTATAACTACATGCCCCAGCGCTATGCAGCCGACGCCAGGAAGTTCCCCGGCCGGGTCATCGCCGGGACTGAGACCTGGACGCACATGGCGTATTACTTCTGGGCTGAGACCGAACGACTCCCCCACGTGATCGGCGATTTCGTCTGGACCGCGATGGATTACATCGGCGAGGCGGGAATCGGGGCGGTAACGTTCGACGGCAGACCTACCTTCGGCGCGCCGTATCCCTTCCACCTGGCCGGCATTGGCGATTTCGATGTGTGCGGCGTCAAGAAGCCTCAATCGTATTACCGCGAGCTGCTATGGGGCGTGCGTACGGCGCCGTTTATCGCCGTGCTCGATCCACAGTGGTATGGCAAGGACATCGCCTTTACTCCCTGGGGATGGGAGCCGGTCCTGGACAACTGGACTTTCCCTGGTCAGGAGGGCAAACTCACCCGCGTGGACGTATACGCGATCGATGATGAGGTCGAACTGTTCGTCAACGGCGCGTCGGTCGGGCGCAAAGCGGCTGGAACCACCTGCCAGAATAAGGTGAGCTTTGAGGTCGCTTATCAGCCGGGGATCATCGAGGCGGTGGGATACAAGGATGGAAAGGAAAGCGGGCGGACGCGCCTGACGACAACCTCCGCCCCCGCCATGCTGCGTCTCACGCCCGACCGTTCCGTCATCCGGGCTGGCGGCAGCGATATCGCCTATGTGACCATTGAGGTTCAGGACACAGAGGGGAGGGTCGTCAAGCACGGTGAACCGCTCATTGCCCTGGAGATGAGCGGGGCCGGCGAACTGCTCGCGATCGGGACAGGGAACCCGGTCTCGGAAGAGATGTACGTCGGCAATCAGCGTAAGGCCTTTCAAGGTCGACTGTTGGCCATCGTGCGCAGCAGCCAGCAGCCAGGCGAGATCATCCTTACGGCCAGGATGGAGAGCCTACCCGCCGCGCGCGTCCAGTTGTGGGCGAAGTAACAGCCTGTCCGAAAGACGGTTCTGGCTGGTCTCCTGACCGCGCCCCTGGCTGGTCAGGAGACCGCGCCGAAACTTTTCGGATGTGCACGCCACACCGCATCTCGCGCCAGGCGCCCCCAGCAGGATTCGAACCTGCGACCTGCGGATTAGAAGTCCGTCGCTCTCTCCTCTGAGCTATGGGGGCAGGCAGAAAAATTATACGACAGGACCAGACGCCGCGCCAAGCAGGCCCAACCAGCATAGGAGCCTATCCCAAAACTCCCATGCTCCTCCCCGTTAAACGTCGATGGGCCATCTTTGCATCGCAGAGACACTGAGAATTGCGGAAAGGGTCTCTGCGGCCGTGAGTTTCGCCTCAACACTGACCACCGGATGGCGTGTCTCAGACGATCAGCAACAAAGCGCTTTGCCATTATCGGCTGGCCATCAGGCGCCGCGCGCCGCATCCCGCTCCCGGCCGTCGCCGCCCTGCGCCAGCAACTGCGCGGCCAGGCCCCCTGCCGTCACCCACGCCTCGAACGCCTCCAAATCCGGCAGGACCACGTGCGATAGATGCTGCACCACCCAGTTGGTCGTCAACGGCGAGATCGTCACCACGGTCCGCCCCCGCTGGTACGCTTCATACATCTCCAGGGCCGTGCCCATGCTGGCCTGCGGCACATAGGCGATCACGATCTCCGATTCCCCCGCCAGGCGCGCCATCTCCAGCAACGTCTCCCGCGCGCGCGCCGGCGGATAATCGACCGAGCCTGGATGCAGCGCCCACGGATCGATGATCACAGCCCCCGGCAGCGCGGCGCTCACCACGCCAGCGATGCGCTGGCGATAGTCCTGCGCGTGCAGATCGCGCCCCGTGTACGATCCCTGCATGATGCCCGCGATGAACACTCGCATCGCTCCCCCCTCCAACGGAAAAGGCCGTCGGTCACCCGACGGCCCCTCGCTCAAGAGAACCCCGCTGTGCCGTGTGCCAACGTGTTTTGAACCTGCTCACGCAGGTGGGAACCTGCCGAAAGTTCCTGTCTTGCCACAACGGGCTATCACATTCCCCTTCAGGCCATCGGTTCCCCGATACGAAGTGTTGGCTCAAAACGATTGTTTGGCATCACGCACACTGCAGGGAACTACACTCCAACAATACCACAACTCCTCAAAACAGGCAAACGGCCAATTTTCCCAGGGGCCATCTCAAGTTGAGCGCAGGGTTCCGGCCTCGAGCCTTCAGACGGCCTGGCGCGCCTAGCGAGCGACCAGCCAAAACCCCCAATTCGGCTACCGTAGATTTTCATGGCAGAGATAGGCTCGCAAGGCCAGGTCTTCAAGATGGGTGCGCCGATCGCAAAGCAGCCATCAGTTCATCGGGCCGCACGACAGCGTTGCCCATGCGCCGAACCACCAGGCCGGCCGCGGCGTTGGCCAGCCGCGCCGCCCATTCCACGTCCAACCCCGCCGCCAGGGCCAGCGTCATCACCGCGATCACGGTATCGCCCGCGCCGGTGACGTCGAACACCTCCGAACGGTTCGTCGCCGGCAGATGCCACACCTGCCCCTCGCGCGTGGCCACCGTCATCCCTTCCGCTCCACGCGTGATGGTCAGAGCGCCCGCGTCCAGGCGCGTCAACAGGCGGCGCGCCGCCCCGGCAAGCTCCTCGTCCGTCATCAACGGCCTGCGCAGGAAAGCCTCTGCCTCGCCGCGGTTGCACTTGACCAGGTCAAAGCCCAGGAAGGCGTCCAGCCTGCCCTGCGAGTCGACAGTCAGCCGAGCGCCGCGCGCGCGCGCCGCCGCGCGCGCCGCCACCGTCACCTGCGATGTGAGGACCCCCAGTTTGTAATCGGAGAGCAGGACGGCTTCCGCGCCTGCCGTCAGCCGCGCGCAATGATCGCACAACGCGGCGACGGTCTCATCGTTCAAAGGGCGCGCGTCGCTGCGATCGATGCGCGCCAGATGCTGGGCGAAGATCAACGCCCCTTCGGCCACGATGCGCGTCTTCACGGTCGTCGCGCGGCCAGGGACCACGACGACGCCGCTCACGTCACAACTCGCTGCGGCCAGATCATCAAGCAAACGGCGTCCCTCGCGATCGTCGCCGACGACGCCGACGACGGCCGCCTGTCCGCCGAGCGCGACGATGTTGTGCGCCGGATTGGCCGCCCCGCCCAACACGGTGAAGCTGTGCATGTATTCCAACACCGGCACCGGCGCCTCGCGGCTGAGGCGCGTGGCGCGGCCGACCAGGTATTCATCCAGGATCAGGTCGCCGACCACCACCGCGCGCCGCCCGGCCAGGCGCGCTACCAGATCATGCCACACGGTCACCAGGCGCGCTCCCCGATGAAACGCTCCGCTGCCACGCGGGCGGCGAAATGAGGCAGCGCCAGCATACGTCGCCAACGCCAGGGTTGACAGATCAGCCGATGCAACCACTCCAGGCCGACCTGGCGCATCCAGCGCGGTGCGCGGCGCGTCACCCCCGCCAGGAAATCGAAAGCTCCGCCCACCCCCATCATGACTGACGTCTGCAACGCCGCGCGATGGCGAGCGATCCACAGGTCCTGGGCGGGGGCGCCATAGGCGACGAGAAGGATGTCCGGCCGTTTTGCGCGTATTAACTCGATGATGGTCGGCGCCTCCTCGTCGGCTGGCGATCCCGCATAGGTTCCGACTACGCGCAAATCAGGGTGCACGCGCCGCAAGGCTTCCGCCGCGCGCGCAGCCACCCCCGGACGCGCGCCCAACAGGAAGAGGCGCCAGCCGTGCGCCGCCGCCAACGCTGCGATCTGCGGCGTCAGATCCGATCCAGCCACGCGTTCCGGCAGCGGCCGGCCCAGGATGCGTCCGGCCCACAGCAGCCCCACCCCATCCGCCAGGCAGAGGTCGGCCGCCTCGATCACGGCGCGAAAAGCCGGATCGCGCCGCGCCGCCATGACGAACTCGGGGTTCACCGTGACGATCTGATGCGGTTCCCCCTCGGCGACGAAGCGAGCGATGTGAGCCAACGCCTCGACGGTGGTAACCCGATCGACGCGCACGCCGAGGATGCGGCATATGCTCACGTCTGTATTCGTGCACATTGATCGTCAATCGTTAATCGTCAATCGTCAACCGTCAACCATTAACCATACACGCGCTGCCACAGGGCGAACGCGGCGTCGATCACCTGCTCAGTCGACAGCTCGGCCATGCAGGTACGCGCCGCGCATCCCTCACGCAGGCCGACGCTCACGCCGACGTAAGAGCAGGGACTGCAGGGAACGCCCAGGCGCACGATGGCGATGCGATCAGCAGGCGCCCACGGCGCCCATGCCCGATGGTTCGATGGCCCAAAGATCGCCACCACCGGCGCGCCCGCGGCCGCCGCCAGATGCATCACCCCCGAATCAGCGCCCAGGAACAGCCGACAACGTCGTAAGATCGCTGCCAGATCTGCCAGATCGGTCTTCCCCTGCAGATTGAGCGTCGCCTGCAGCGCGGGCGCCATCGCGGCCAGGTCCTCCGCCACCGCGTCGCCATCATCCTGACGCGTGCCGACTATGACTATGCGCAAATCGAACCACTGCGCCAAAGCGGCAGCGACGACCGCGAAGCGTCCCGGATCCCACCGCCGCGCGCGGCTGTACCCGCCCGAGCCAGCGTGGACCACCAGATAACGACTCGTATCAGGGCCCAGCCAGCGCGCCGCCCGCTCCGTTTCGTCCGGAAACGGCGGCAGGGCCAGGGTGGAGTCAGCCGTGGTCGCCCCCAGCGCCTCAGCGACCGCCAGCCCATACTCCACCTCATGACGGGCGCCGAACCCCTGATCAGCCACCGGGTGGGTCAACCAGCCGTACCCTGGCCCCGGCGCCAGGCCGGCCACGCGCGCCGCGCCCGTGGCCGCCGTGAGGAGACGCCACTTGAGCAGACCATAGCCGGTGCTCAGATGATGAAACAGCGCCACCGTATCATAGCGTTCGCGGCGTAATGTCGCGTAGAACCTTAGCAGATGACGGAGACGCTGCGGCCGCAATAGATCGCGCGGCGCATCGTAGTCGTGCTTGGGGAAGGTCAGGACGCGATCGACCAGGCCGCTGTGACGCACCAGTTCGGCCGTGTGAGGGGTCGCCAGAGCATCCAGGCGCGCTGCAGGGTACGTCGTCCGCAACGCGCGCAAGGCTGGCGTCGCCAACAGCGCGTCGCCCAGGTCCGCCAGCTTGACAGCCAAAATGCGTGCGGGCGCCAACGCCATCAGCCGCCCCCCATCTGCTCGATCACCTGCAACGTCTCGGCGGCGGCGCGTCGCCACGAGAAACGCCTGACATTGGCGTAGCCGCGCTCGACCAGCGACCGACGCAACGCCTCGTCGCAGAGGAGACGCCGCATCCCGTCGGCAATGGCGTCGACGTCGGTGGGATCGACCAGCCAGGCCCCCTCCCCGGCCACCTCCGGCAACGAGGAGGTGTTCGCGGTCAGGACGGGTGCGCCGCAGGCCTGCGCCTCCAGCACGGGGAAGCCGAAGCCCTCATACAGCGAGGGGAACACGAAGGCCGCAGCGCCCGAAAGCAGCGCCGCCAGATCGGCTGAATCGACGTAACCGAGGAATCGCACGCGCCCGGCGATGCCGAGACGTTGCGGCTCGCGCAGGATCGAGTCAGAGAGCCAGGCCGGGCTTCCCGCGATCGCCAGCATCAATCGCTCTGCCGTATCTTCACTATACGAAAGACACCTGGCAAATGCCTGCATGAGCCGCATCAAGTTCTTGCGCGGCTGCAGCGATCCCACGTACAGCAAATAGGGCGCCGGCAGCCCATAGCGGTCACGCGTCTCCGCCAAGCGCGCCGGATCGTCCACGCGCGCAAGGTCCTCCGAACGCCCCGGATAGACGACCACAATCTTGCTCGCGGGGACGCCATAGGCAGAGATCAAATCGGCGCGCGTGGCCTGCGAGTCAGCCAGGATGCAGGCGGCCACGCGCGCGCTCCAGCGCGTCGACCAATCGAGGTAGAGACGTTGACGCCAGGGATGCGCCTGCGGGAAGCGCCGATAGCCGAGGTCGTGGATGGTGACCAGCGAGCGACGCGGGCGCCATAAGGGCAGCACGTGCGCCGGAACAAAGAGCACGTCGGGTGGACGAAGGGCCATCTCCCCGCTCAGCCCCAAGTGGGTCCACAGGCGCGGCGCAGGCAAGACGCGAATCTCGACGCGCGCCGCGCCATCTCCCGCAACAAAAAGCCCCGGCGCGGGCCTGGACCGGCAATAAAGACGCCAGTCATGCTGCCCGCCCAGGGCCAATAAGGAGCGGATGATCTCCAACGAATAGCGTTCTGTGCCCGTGCGCCGCGTCGCCGTGGCGCGACTGGCATCGACGCCGATCAACACGGCGCTACCTCAGGCCACGCAGCGAGGTCACGCGAGCTGCCAATCGGCCTCCCGCTCGATCTTCTCGACGCGCCGCTGGTGGCGCCCGCCCGCAAACGACGCGTTGATCCAGGCATTGACAATATCGAGGGCCAGACCGACACCAACCACGCGCGCCCCCAGGCACAGCACGTTGGCGTCGTTGTGCTCACGGCTGAGGCGCGCCATGAAGGCATCCGTGCACAGCGCCGCGCGGATGCCGGGATAGCGGTTGGCCGTGATGCTCATGCCGATGCCAGTGCCGCAAATCAGGATCCCCAGATCGGCGCGCCCCTCCAGCATCTCGCGCACGACCAGATGCGCATAATCGGGATAGTCTACCGAATCGGGGGAAAACGCCCCCATGTCTTGAATATCACATCCTTCCATACAGAGAAAGGACAGGATTTCGCTCTTGAGATCAAACCCAGCATGGTCGGAGCCGATGGCGATGCGCACAGAACCCTCCTCATTGAGTCAGTGTGGCGCGATTATAGCACGCAGCCATCGATCTGCCAACCTTTGGGAATCAGCGAGGGGAGCGAATCGGCGAAAGAGCGAGTCAGCGAAGGGGCGAATCAGCGGAGAGGATGTCCATCGCCGCCGCCGCCCGGATCGAACCAGCCGCGTCCGATCGCAGGATTGCCGTGATCCGCCGCCAGGCGTCAGCCGCTGCCAGCTCCATCCAGGATGAAACGCTCCACCACAGCGGCCACGCCGTCCTCGGCCACGCCAGGCGCGACCCAATCGGCGGCAGCGCGGATGTGCGCGGGCGCCTGTCCCATCGCCACCCCCAGGCCAGCCCACTCGATCATGGAGAGATCATTCTCCGCATCCCCCACGGCGATCACCTGCGCGCGCGGCGTTCCCCAACGGGCCGCTAACCAGGCCAACGCATGTCCCTTCGAGACCTCAGGAGAGGTCAACTCGATGAACAGAGGATGAGTGCGCATAGCGAGGAGACGGTCGCCGAACGCCTCCCGCCAGTCCAGGATCACGCTGGGAGTGTCCTTCTCCGCCTCGGGCAGAAAGTCGATCACCTTGAGCACACGGCAAACCTGACACGCTTCGAGCGCCGCATCGAGCGCCTCCACTTCGTGCAACGGCAACCCCATCCAGCGTTCGTAGACGGACGGCGGGTAGCGCAATTCGTCGATCCACAGCTTCTCATCGGCGAACAGAAGCAGATGACGCCCGCGCTGACGACCCCAGCGGATGGCGGCGACCGCCAGCTCCGCGGGCATGATCGCCTCGTAGAGCACGTCGCCGGTCTCGCCATCGACGATCATGCCGCCATGATAGCAAATGATGGGATCGCGCAGGCCCAGGCGCGCCGCGTACTTGCGCGCCAGCCCGTCGGCGCGGCCAGTCGCCAGCACCACACGCACCCCTCGCGCGCGCGCCGCCTGCAACGCTGCGACGACCGCCGGGCTGATCGATTCGCCGTCGCCCATCACGGTGCCGTCCAGATCAAGGGCCAAAATCCGCCAATGGCTCATACGTCTCTCACAGGGAAGGGGATCGCGATCAGGTAGCAATGTACACGATCCGATCGAGGTCCGCGTAGTCGCGGATGACGGTCACCGTAGCCTGGGGGAACTGCTGCAAAGCCATCCGGCGCACAGGCTCCCCCTGATCGCGGCCGATCTCGAGCAGGATGACCCCGCGCGGCCGCAGCAAGGGCGGCGCCTGCACGAGCAGGCGGCTGATCAGGCTCAAGCCATCTGGCCCGCCGTCCAGGGCCAATCGCGGCTCGTACTGCACGATATCGGGCGCCAGGCTCGCCCAGTCCGCCTCAGCGACATAGGGCAGGTTGGCCGTGATCAGATCGACCGGCTCGGGCAGCGGCGCCAGCAGGTCCCCTTCGATCAGGATCACCTGTTCGCCGACGCCATAACGCCACACGTTCTGGGCGGCCACCGCCAACGCGTCGGGAGAGAGATCGATCGCGTAGACGCGCGCCGAAGGGCACTTGAGGGCCAGCGTCACCGCGATGGCGCCGCAGCCGGCGCCGACGTCGGCGACGCGCACCATGGCCCCCTCGCCAGCCGCCTCCGCCTCCTGGCAGCGCCAGGCCAGGAACTCGAGGGCGCGGTCGACGAGGATCTCCGTCTCCGGACGCGGGATCAGCACGCGCCGATCGACCGTGAAATCCAGGCCGTAGAACGCTTTGTGGCCAACCAGATAGGGCACCGGCTCATGCTGAGCGCGTCGCTTGACCAGCGATTCGAAGGTCGAGGCCTCCTCTGGCACCAGGATGCGCTCAGGATGCGCGAAGAGCCAGGAGCGGCTCACGGCGAGCGCATGAGCGAGCAGGACCTCCGCGTCGAGGCGCGCTGTCTCGCATCCTGCCTCCTTGAGCCGCTGTCGCGCTGTCGCCAAAGCTCGCCCGATGGTGACACCCCCCGCCAGGCGCCACTCCATGCCGCCCAATGCGTCTTCGTGTCCGTTGGCGCCGACTTTCGTCGTCGTCGTCGCCGTTGTCAGGTGTGTGTGGTCCCTCATCGCCCCACTCCATCGTGCACGCTGCCCAGCGCCTGCAGACGATCTTCCTGATCGGCGGCGCGCAGGGCCTCGACAAATTCCTCGATCTCGCCATTGAGGATCGACTCCAGGCGATAGGAAGTCAGGCCGATGCGATGATCGGTGACGCGGTTCTGGGGGAAGTTATAGGTGCGAATCTTCTCGCTGCGCTCGCCCGTCCCCACCTGCAGACGTCGCGCGGTCGTGATCTGTTCCGCCTGGCGCTGCGCCTCCAGATCATAGAGGCGCGCGCGCAGCACGGACAGGGCGCGCAACTTGTTCTGAAGCTGCGAGCGCTCATCCTGACAGGTGACGACGATGCCGGTGGGCAGGTGGGTGATGCGCACCGCCGAATCGGTCGTGTTCACGCTCTGCCCGCCGTGGCCCGCCGAACGGTAGACGTCGATGCGCAGGTCCTTGGGATCGATCTGGACCTCGACCTCGTCGACTTCCGGCAGCACGGCGACCGTGACGGTCGATGTGTGGATGCGGCCGCTCGCCTCGGTCGCTGGCACGCGCTGGACGCGATGGACGCCGCTCTCGAACTTGAGGTGGCTGTAGGCGCCCCGTCCCTTGACTTCGAAGATGATCTCCTTGTAGCCGCCGATGCCGGTCTCGTTGGCGCTGACCACGTCCACCTTCCAGCCCTGCGACTCCGCGTAGCGGCTGTACATGCGGAACAATTCGGCGGCGAAAAGGGCCGCCTCCTCGCCACCCGCGCCGGCGCGAATCTCGACGATGACGTCTTTCTCGTCGTTGGGGTCGCGCGGCAGGAGCAGTCGACGCAAGGCCGTCTCGGCCTCGGCGATCGCGGCCTCCAGGCGGTCGCTCTCGTCGCGGAGGAACTGCAACATCTCCGGGTCCGTCTCGTCGTCGAGCAGGGACCTGGCCTCGGCGAGTTGTTGTTGGAGCGATTGCCAGCCCCGGTAAGCGGCGACCACCTCTTCCAGCTCCGCCTGTTCGCGCGCCAGGCGCGCGACCTCCGTGTGGTCGACCGCGATCGCCGGATCGGCCATCCGGCGCGCGAGGTCCTCGTAACGCTGCTCGATCTGCCGCAACTGATCAAACATCCATCACCCGTCCTTGCGGAAAATGGGCAGGTGTCCCAGGGCGATCACCTGCGGCCAGGCGTTCGGGTCGCCTTCGGTAAACACTGCCGCCTCGGCGATGACGACGCCTCCCGCCTGGGTGATCAATTGGCGCATCCCCTGCAAGGTGCTGCCCGTGCTCACCACATCATCGACCACGACCACTCGTTTGCCGGCGATCAGGGGACGGTCCTTGCCGTCGAGCCAGAGCGTCTGCGGCTTGCCGGTTGTGATCGAGACGACCTCGCAGCTCAGGGAGTCGAGCATATACGGCTTATAGATCTTACGGACGACGACGTAGGGCAGGTGCAGGCGGGCGGCCAGCGCGTGGGCCAGCGGCACCGACTTGACTTCCGGCGTCGCCAGGACGTCGGCGTCCACCGGCAGGCGCGGCGCGAGGGCAGTGGCCGCGGCCTCGACGACGGCGGTATCCCCCAACATATTGAAGATCGCGATGGCAACCCCGGGCGCCACCTCGAACAGAGGCAACTGGCGGGTCAGCCCGGCGATTTCGACGGTGTAATAGGAACGTTCGTTCTCAGGCATGTTCGTACGACCTCCTGACCGGGTCTCCACGCGTAATGGGGCGCCCTCTCCGTCGCCAGATATGGGAGCCCCTGACGGCGATTATTGTACCACACGCGTAGAGACGTTGCAATGCAACGTCTCTACCATGCACCACCCACACGCGTAGAGACGTTGCAATGCAACGTCTCTACCATGCACCACCCACACGCGTAGAGACGTTGCAATGCAACATCCCCAC